>JAEEGF012100442.1_pt1 | contig 71983 bp, 50 predicted proteins | sample 9134171 | NCBI WGS metagenome assembly JAEEGF01 (sample SAMN16246542, study PRJNA631951) | gut metagenome | biome: gut microbiome; feature: rumen; material: AP-attached | host: Bos | place: Iran: Karaj | collected 2018-10 | reverse complement strand
ACTATCTTCATGTTTGTCTTCATATTCCTTATTTATTTATGTGTTAGTATTATCAGTTTCTTAGCTTTCGAGGCATAGGTACTGCCATCACTAGCCATACGGACTCGATAGAGATAGACACCCGTCTGCAAGCGTCGTCCACCATCAACAGTCAAATCCCAGTTGATACTCATCGTATTGCTGTTAGATACACCATTCTCGTTGTAAGACCAGAGATGGCGACCAGAAATGTCAAAAATATCAATCACCACATCCATTTCGCTGTCCATACGATCATGTACGATTCGGAATGTCGTCTGCTGAATGGCAGGATTAGGTGAGCAGTCTACACTGATGATGTTAGGCTCCAATCCTTTAGCCACATTGAAAGTCAACTCGGCTGTCGATGAGTTATTCAGAATATCCCAAGCCCTAAACAGCAATTTGTGCTGACCATAGCTCAGTGTTGGAATGCTATATTCCAGTCGTCCACTGGTATAACTGCCAAAGTCGTACTGGAAGTAGTCGTTCAGTGAGTAGGTCTGTGTCATCTCACCATCGATAATCAATTGCAAATCATGACCTATACCACTACCGGAGGCATTGATACCGTCTTCGTCCTTCAGTTCTGCCACAAACAAAGGAGTAGGATTCACGTTATCACCATTCGAGAAGGAAGTGCTATTCAGATAACAATAGATGCTGGGACCCTGCTCATCGTTTCCTTGCAAATCGGAACCATTCAGGACTAGTTGCTTACAGGTTCCATGAGCCTCTTCTGTATGGTCGTTGCTAACAGCATAAAAGTTCATCAGAGCCACCGAATCGGAATAGCTGATATCCTTAGGTACAGCAAATGTAAAAGAGAAACGTCCGTTCTTTACATTATCACTACCACTAAAGAGAGTGTTGGGGCGATCATAATAGGAAAAAGCATTTTCAGCCTCTGAGGGATCATTCAACTTACATACTATCTGTTCACGGGCATCGCGGACAACGGTGGTCAACACACCATTGAAGTTTTGGTTTGTAGATCCATTACTATCCAATACCCTACCCGTCACCGTTGCAGTAGCACCAGCCTTCAATTTAAGAATAGAGCCAGAAGCCAACGATGTATTATTAATAGAGTCGACAACCACTCTCAGCGTTGGGACAGCCAGTCGCACAGCAGGATCACCCAGCAAGGAGTACTGCATCTTGTTGGCAGTCCTGTCTGTAGACCATATCTCCCTACCTGAAGCATCGTAACCTATCAGCACACCCGTTGTCACAAGTTCATTCTTGGTCCTGCGAGCAGCCTCACCAACGGAGATAGGCCGTCCGCTCTCGTCACGACTCAGTACATGACGTGTATAGGCAATGTTCATGAGTTTGTTGTAACTCTGATAGACAGTACGTGCTGTACCAAAGAAAGCTATAGCTCCACCTTTTTTATTAAAGAGAGCTGACTCACCGATATTATCCTCTGTACCATCAAATGGCATGATATCGCAGGAGGCTGTAATCCACAAGGGAAGCCTCAGCGAGGTCGCTGCTTCAAAATCGGAAAGTCCCAACACATGTTCATGTGAAACGGAACCAGGGCCACCATGACCTGAATAGTTCATAATCAACGCGCCTTGTTGCATCTGTTGCTTGATAAGACGTGTAACGTCTGGATAAGTATTACCCGTTGAAGAGCTTACTCTTGTATAGGCATCCCACATGATACGCTTCACCTGCAAATCTGGATAAATCTTCTCAACCATGCTTGCCACCGAGTCAGCATCCTGCATGTGCATATTCTCATTGCCATCATCGCCCATGAAACATATCACGTTCTGCCAAGCCCCTGCCTCAGTATTCTTGATGTAGCTCTCAATTTTATCAATCACCATAGCTGCTTCATCAGAAGTACGAGCCGTGATACGTCCAACAGCTACATCTGGTTTATCACCACCAAGCAGATTGCCTCCTTCATTATCGTCCAGCAGACAGAAATAGTCGTCACTTACGTAACACTCTGTTTCGCTATACGAGTTCTCACTCTCGTAACACAGCAGATAATCGTCCACTGAACTGGTACGCCAATCGGCCAACCGCATACGGTTATCCCATGCACAATCCCCTAACAAAAGAAGATAGCTGGGCATGTCAGCTTCTGTCTCTGCCTTATCATAGAGCATCTTCATGTAACGACGATAAGCATTGGCATCTGGCGTTCCACTTGAAAACTCATTAAACAGCTCGTCAGCAGGAACAATTCGCACCCGCATCTTATCATATTGCTCATGCAGAGCCTTGAGTCGTTCTGCCTGAGTCAGCAATTTTTGGGTGGTAGGGATGATTATCACCATATCAACAGGAGTCGCCGAATGGTGATTCTGATTAGTGATACGATAAACGTATTCTGGAGCAGGGAACGACTGACCAACAAGATTAGGAGCAGCCTTTGGTTGGGAAGAATAGATGGAGAGATAATCAAGACGCACTTCACCACTACCCGATTTAGGGGTAAGAACTATCTTGTTAGACAGCTGCAGTGCACGAACAGCATAGGTTCTAACATCTGTGCGCATCTTTTCCAAGCTACCATTCGCTGATATGCTGACAGTACCTACTACAGAATCGTTAATACTAACTTCCACAACAGCACCTGCAGCTGCTGAGAGAGAGACAGTCAAAGAACCTTCTCCCGTTCCATTTGCTGCAAGTGTATAAGTAGTTGCAGAACCTACAGGCAACACTTTGGCATCATATAGATTGCGACCTCCATGAAACCATGCATAGTCATCCACTTCGTACAAAGTACAATAGTCATCAGCCTGTGGATAACAGGTTTGCATAAAGGTAAGACTGTCTATGGCAAGAGCCGCGCTATCATTTTCTGTCAAGAAATAATAGCCATAGTCGGAATAAGGATTACGCACACGACGATGATTATTGTTCCATGTTACAGGGCCAACAGCATAAAACAAGCGCTTTCCACCTTGTGTACATGTTGGCACTTCCTTCAAGTCATCAGTCTCCAACAGATAGGCTGCAGTCAACTTCTCAGGTTGCAGGGCTCCACCATAACCGTATATCTTCACCTTATTTATATTAGAGAAGCCTGCCTGTCGCACTAAATCTTCTGTGAGTTGATATACACCTGTTGCTGGCACTCTGATCTTTGCCCAATTGCCACTTCTTAATATGGAGTTAGCAACATAACGTTCCGTACCAGGAGCTCTACGAAGAGAAGAAAAGCGAGGATGTCCTTTTACTTTCAGCATAAAGCTAACCAACTTCTGATATTGCCCATCACGACAAACCAATGGAACAAAAGAGATATTCAACTGTCCCTGTTTGCGTTCAACACTCATCTGGCGGGCAATCACTGGTGTTGCAGGAAGTGGAGCTGCAGTAATCTGTTCATAGCGCTTCAATTCCGAAGGAGTCATCGCCACATATTCTGGATAGACGATATCGACGGAATAAACTGAGTCTGCATACTGCCCTGGTAAAGGAACACAACAACTGAACACAGGGAGCAGAGAATCGATACGAACCTCATCGGCTGTCAGATTGTAAAAGTTCTGGGCATGGGAAGATAAAGGGAATAAAGTTAGAAGGCAAAGAGGCAGCACCACCCTTACCATCATACGAATATTATGCCACAACAAACGCACTATCATGCTTACTTTTACACCTTATTATATATTATATTACTTACAATTAAACTCCAACACTTTTCTTTCTTCCAACCATCCTTCTAAATGGTCGTCAATATGTACTGGCCCTACACCAACAGGAGTTCCTGTATACAGCAAATCGCCCGTCTTTAAGGTAAAGAACTGCGATATATAGCTAATCAGCTCGTCTATCTTATAGAGCATGTCGCTTGTGCAACCCTCCTGAACCGTCTGTCCATTGATGTCGAGATGGAAATGCACTGCCTGAACATCACGGAACTTCTCCTTCGGCACCCAATCGCCTATCACCGCAGAGCCATCAAAGCCCTTGCAGATTTCCCAGGGCTGTCCCTGTTTGCGGGCCTCCCTCTGCCAGTCACGGGCTGTAAAGTCAATACCCACCGTCAGTGCATCGTAGTATCGATGAGCAAATCGTTCAGGTATACTCTTACCCAATCGGCAGATGCGTACTACCACCTCTGTCTCGTAGTCCACCTGTTCGCTCCAATCGGGTATAAAGAAGGGCTTATGATCCTTCAATAGCGCCGAATCAGCTTTGGTGAAAATCACGGGACGCTCTGGTTTATATAACGTTCCGTCCAGCTCTTTATTGTGCTGGATATAATTCATTCCTACTGCAAATATCTTCATATTCTTGATTTTTAACGTGGCAAAGATACAAAAAAGTTGAGAGTTACTCAAATTTTATTTGGCATTTCGTTCACTTATTCGTATCTTTGCAGCCAAATGAATAAGATTATACTGATATTCGCTCTGTTTTTTGTCTCTCTGGGGCTTCATGCCGAGGGCGACCCACGCAGTCTGCAGTTCATGGGCATTCCGCTGGAAGGTCACATCGACAGTCTACGTCCACGCCTGCTGGCTAGCGAATTTATAGAATGGGGTGGTTCTGAAGATGGTGAGGATCTCTATTTCCGTGGCAAGTTCTATGGTATTCGTGCCAAGTTGCTAATCAGCATCTCTACTGAGACGCGTATGGTACGTTCAGCATTGATTACCATCGGGCCTTACAGCACTAAATCAATGTTAGAGAAGAACCATCTGTATTTCCTTTATAAACTGCAGAAAGACTATGGCGAGTTCAGTCAGCGCAACGATGCCTGGTATTATATGGACGACTTCGGTAGTATCAAAGTCTCTATTGCTGACAATGACAACGGTTCACGAGACATTCGCGTGTTCTATTATCCTACATCGGCCTACTATAAAGACGCCCTCACTCAGGGACTGCACGGACCTGTACAAGAGGTGGTTACGGAGAATGCTGTTGCTGAGGATCAATTTATGAGATTTAGCGAAAACGGACAAATAGAGAATCCTGACTTGATTAATCGTGAATACGACCGATATGGGTATCTGCAACGGGCCCAAATGACAGAGAAGGACGGGCATAGCGACGTAGAATACGCCTACGACAGCCGTTACAGACTGATTAGGCGCACGTTGGTCAACAAAACGGCGAACATTCGCTATATCAATGAATACACCTACAACGAACAAGGCGAAATCATGTCGCAAAGCCAAAAGGTTTATGACAAGACTGGATTATGTGTCATGACCATCAATATGCACAATAATTACCTGACTCGTGACGACAATGGCAATTGGACCAGCAATTCGCTGTCGCTGACCTATTGGGAAAAAGGCAGCCAGAGCCAACAGACAACCGTGCTTCAGAAACGTACTATAGAATACTGGGAGTAAAAAAAGTATTAATAGCCACAATGATAGATATTAAAGGAAAAAATATCAAGGTGATAGCCTTTGATGCTGACGACACATTATGGGACTGCCAATCGTGGTTCGATGATGTGGAACGTCGCTGTTGCGAACTACTCAGTCCTTGGGCTTCAGCACGCGAGGTAAGCCAAGGGCTTGTAGAGACAGAACGGCGCAACCTTTCAAAGACAGGCTATGGCACCAAAGCCTTTACACTATCGCTTGTGGAAAATGCCGTACGAGTCACCAACCAGCAACTGACTGGTCATGCCGTTGAACAGCTGTTGGAAATGGGTAAGGAACTGCTGGAGTTCCCCACCACTCCACTTCCTGAAGTAGAAGAAACGCTCAAGCAGTTGGCTGAAATGCGTCGTTATCGTTTGGTTGTTTTTACCAAAGGGGAGTTAATGGACCAGGAAAACAAACTTAAGAGGTCAGGGCTCGAGGGTTATTTCAGCCATATGGAAACGGTATCTAACAAAACCGAGCGGGAGTATCGCCAGTTGTGCGAGAATCTTGATGTGGCTCCAGAACAAACTCTTATGGTAGGCAACTCATTCCAATCCGATATTGCTCCTGCCCTTGCTGCCGGAGCCTGGGCTTTCCACATTCCCTATCATGTCGTTTGGGCGATGGAAAAGTCGGAAGAGTTTCCGCACGAACGATTGTATAAAGCAACGCATTTTTCCGAAATACTAGACCTTTTATGTTAAATAATTATAAATATCAGTATATTGGGAGCTTTTTTCACTTTTCACTTCTCACTTTTCACTTTTTAATCGTACCTTTGCAGTCCGATTATTGGGGAGAGACTTAGAATCCCCGTGAATCAGGACGGAATAGCCGTGTCTTTGGCCGGGCACAGTGGTTCGTGAGAGTGCTGGTTCAGCGTACGTTAGACTACTTGCGGAGAGTTAGACCTCTGCTAGTGGTATTTGTGCGCATAAGAGAGAACAAAAAGATTATGTTTTTTAGTAGTAAAAATTAAAAGAAGAAATGAACACTTTAAGTTACAAGACCGTTTCCGTAAGTAAGGAAGCTGCTCGCGAACAGAAGGAATGGGTGGTTATCGATGCTACCGATCAGGTAGTAGGCCGCCTCGCTTCTAAAGTAGCTAAGATCATTCGCGGAAAGTACAAGCCCACCTTCACTCCTAACCAGGACTGTGGTGACAACGTTATTATTATTAACGCCCAGAAGGTGGTATTCACTGGTAAGAAAGAGACCGACAAGGTTTACACACGCTACACTGGCTATCCCGGTGGACAGCGCTTCAATACGCCTGCTGAGCTCCGCAAGAAGCCATTCGGCACAGAGCGCATTCTGAAGCACGCTGTTAAAGGCATGCTGCCTAAAGGTCCTCTTGGTCGCGCCCTGCTGAACAACCTCTACGTTTACGAGGGAACTGAGCATCCACATGAGGCTCAGAAGCCAAAGGCTATCGATATTAACCAGTATAAGTAATTTTTAAGGATTAAATAAGATTAAAAGATGGAATACATCAATGCAATAGGTCGTCGCAAGAGTTCAATCGCTCGCGTTTATCTGTCAGAGGGTACTGGCAAGATCACGATCAACAAAAAAGACTTAGAGGTATACTTCCCCTCTGCTATTCTGCAGTATGTGGTAAAGCAGCCACTGAACCTGTTGGAGGTAGCCGAGAAATATGACATCAAAGCCAACCTCGATGGTGGTGGTTTCACTGGTCAGAGCCAGGCTCTTCGCCTCGCTATCGCCCGTGCACTTGTAAAGGTGAACGAAGAGGACAAGAAAAAGCTGAAGGATAATGGTTTCCTGACCCGCGATTCTCGTGAGGTTGAGCGTAAGAAGCCAGGTCAGCCCAAGGCTCGTCGTCGCTTCCAGTTCAGTAAGCGTTAATATTCAATTGATAATTGACAATTGATAATTGATAATTATTGATTGGCTTTTATCTGAGAATATAGCTGAACAGTTTAGTATCTAAACCGCTGAGACTTGAATTGTCAATTTTCAATTGTCAATTTTCAATTACTCAACGGCTGGTTCTGGACAAAGAATTAAAAAAGAAAGTAAACAAATAAAAAGAAAAAAAGAAATGGCAAGAACAAATTTTGACCAATTACTGCAGGCTGGCTGTCACTTTGGCCACCTGAAGCGCAAGTGGAACCCCGCTATGGCTCCATACATCTATACCGAGCGTAACGGTATCCACATTATCGACCTTCACAAGACCGTCGTTAAGATTGACGAGGCTGCTGATGCACTGAAGCAGATTGCCAAGAGCGGCAAGAAAATCCTGTTCGTCGCTACTAAAAAACAAACGAAGGAAATCATCGCCGAGAAAGCTCAGAGCGTTGGTATGCCTTACGTTATTGAGCGCTGGCCGGGTGGTATGTTAACCAACTTCCCGACTATCCGCAAGGCCGTAAAGAAAATGTCGAACATCGATAAGCTGATGCAGGACGGTACTTTTAGCAACCTGTCAAAGCGTGAGTTGCTGCAGGTTACCCGTCAGCGCGCCAAGTTGGAGAAGAACCTCGGTTCTATCGCTGACCTGACCCGTCTGCCCAGCGCACTCTTCGTCGTTGACGTACTGAAGGAGCAGATTGCCGTTCGCGAGGCTAACCGTCTGGGTATCCCCGTATTCGGTATTGTTGATACCAACAGCGATCCTAAGAACATCGACTTCATCATCCCTGCTAACGACGATGCTAAGGACAGCGTTGAGGCTATCCTCACTGCATGTTGCGATGCTATCAATGAAGGTATCGAGGAGCGCAAGGTAGAGAAGGCTGACGAGAAGGCTGCTGATGCACAGGGTGAGGCTGACGCTGAGGAGGTAAAGCCAAAGCGTGCTGCTCGCAAGCCCCGCAAGGCCGCTGAAGAGGCTCCCGTAGCTGAAGAGGCTACTGCTCCCGCTGAGGAAGCTTCTGCTGAAGAGGCTCCAGCTGCAGAATAATACATTAAACATTAAAGATTAAACATTTAAGATTATTATGGCAATTTCAATTGACGATATCAAGAAGCTTCGCGCAATGACCGGCGCTGGTCTGGCTGACGTAAAGAAGGCTCTGACCGAGGCTGATGGCGACTTCGACAAGGCTAAGGAGCTGCTCCGTGAGCGTGGCCTGGCTATCGCTGCTAAGCGTAGCGACCGTGAGACATCTAATGGTTGTGTACTCGTAAAGAAGGTGGATGGCTTCGCTGCTATGATCGCCCTGAAGTGCGAGACCGACTTCGTGGCTAACGGTGCCGACTTCATCGCTCTGACACAGAGCATCCTCGACGCTGCTGTTGCTGCCAAGGCTGCTGACATCGAGGCTGTTAAGGCTCTCGACATCAACGGTCAGACCGCTCAGGAGGCTGTTACACAGCGCAGTGGTATCACCGGTGAGAAGATGGAGCTCGACGGCTACCTGACTCTCGAGGGTGACAACGTAGAGGTTTACGACCACATGGGTAAGCACACTCTGTGCACCATGGTACAGACCAACAAGCCTGCTGCTGAGCAGGGTCACCTCGTAGCAATGCAGGTGGCTGCTATGAAGCCTGTAGCTCTCGACGCTGCTAGCGTTGACCAGAAGATCCTCGACGAGGAGTACAAGACCTCATTCGAGAAGACCAAGCTGGAGCAGGTAGAGAAGTTTGTTGAGATGAAGATTAAGAAGGCTGGCATCAATCCTAACCTCGTTGACTCTGAGGATCACATCGAGAGCAACATGGCTAAGGGTTGGCTGACACAGGCTCAGGCTGACGAGGCTCGTAAGATCATTGCTGAGGCAAAGGTCGAGGGTGAGGCTCAGCTGAAGATGCCTATGATTGAGAACATCGCCAAGGGTCGTGTTCAGAAGTTCCTGAAGGAGAGCTGCCTGGTTGACCAGGAGTTCCAGTTCGGTGACGGCGACAAGGCTACTGTAGCACAGTGGCTCGCTAAGCAGGACAAGGATCTGAAGATCGTTGCCTTCAAGCGCTTCACACTTGTAGCTGACTAATACTTAGCTCACAATAAAAAGAATCGGCACTGCTTTTCGCAATGCCGATTTTTTTTCTTTATTCCTCTCTTCTTATTGTTTTAATCTTCCCTTCATCCACTCCATCTGTCCGCGATCTGTTGCATCGGTGGTCCAATGTTCATTAATGGGGGTGATTAGACTTTCCTTCTCACACTGCAGCACGTTCCAAACAGCATATGATGTGGTGGGCGAACAAACATTGTCGTTATAGCCCCACGTCAGATAGACAGGAACATGGATATGACGGGCAAAGTTCACTACATCGTAGTAGGGAAGAGTCTTCATACAGGCTTCCGAATAGGCTCCGCTCTCCTTCGTGAAGTGTGGATAGCCGCTAGTCAGTCCAGCTGAACCTGCCGCCATATCGCTTAGTGCAGGATGATTGGCTACACATAGCGTTACGCGTGAGTCGAGAGCTGTGCCAATCAAAGCCAAGGCACCACCCTGACTGCCTCCTTGCATGATAACATTCTTGCCATCCCATTCAGGCAATTGAGTCAACAGGTCGATGCAACGTACCAAACCCAGATAGACGTGTTTCATGTAATAATGGTCGCGGTCTTCGAGATTCTGGCGCAGATAGCCATTGTCACGATTATTGAAGGCTGCATTGATTTCAGCCCACGTCTCCTCACTGAGCGTAGGATTCAGTCCATGAATATCGAGAGCCATACGAATAAAACCGTTTTCGGGATAGAAACGTCGCGTAGTAGCATCGCGGATGGGCTTGACGCCCGCCCCTGGAGGTGTCAGCACCACCGGGCATGATTTTGCCTGAGCACCTTTTGGCATTAACAGATACGCATAGAAAGCGTGATGCTCACGGTCAAGATCTATTTTCAAACGCCACGCGTCGACTTTGGCATTCGACATTTCCTTCACGTACTCCTTTGTGTAGCTGAGCGGAAACTTCTTGGATTCTTCGATATTCTTCTGCCAAAAACGCCAAAAGTCCTTGGGTTCCTGGGTAAATGGCCGTATTTTGTCTACCGAGAAACCTACCTTTACGTGATGGTCGTACGACTTGCCATCCTGCGATATCTTAAGACGCAAATCACGGAAACAAGGCTTTTTCGCCGTACCCATCTTGATTTTGGCACGTCCGTTCTTCAGTGTCACTGACCCTTTTGCGTCTGATGGCAACAGATCGGTTCCAACCTCCCAATCCACTACGCCATCGCGAGGAATACCATATTTATAGAACTGCACTTCAATAGTCGCCTGATCACCGACCTGATATAACCAGTCGGCATGATCTGGTACCGTCACCCAAAGATAGTCACTTCGATAGGGATAATTTTCTGCCTTCGCCATTGTCATCAGAAACAATGCGATACTAAATAAAAAAAGTCGTTTCATTATCATTAGTTTGTTTGGTTTGAAATATCTAGTTTAAAAGTACCCTGTTTCTTCCGATATTGCCAGAGTTCTAACGAGTTAATGATGTTCTGCCACAACACGTAGCAGCCGGCACCAACGGAGGCCATTGGATTCAGATAGGTATAGGCCACCCAGATGCTCAGAGCTGTATTTTTCTGGAAAGAGGCCTGACCACTGTTAATTGGATCACCCAACCTGTGTCCAACGCCTCGTCCTATAGCAAATAGCACAAAACAAAGGACAAGACTTAACAGGGCAATCATCAAAAGCAACGAAAGACCTGCATCGCTATGAACGATATTACGCACAGTAACACCTGATGTCACACTAAGTTGGGCGGCCCATAGGTAGAACGACAGGTCAGGAATGGATACTATCCAGGCGCATATCTTCTTGGCAAAATGCTGCATAAACCACCCTAACACCAACGGCAGAATCAGTACGATGGCCAGCTTTTGAAGGATAATAAGGAAGGCAGACCAGAAGTCAAGGCCTGCACCTCGCTCAAGGAGTGGAAACACAGCGGGGATGGTCAGCGAACAGACAAACGAAGAAAGCACTACAAAGGCTGTCATCGTATTGATGTTACCACCTATCTTAGCTATTACCACTGGTGCTGCCGTAGCGGCAGGACCTATAATACATGTCAACAGGCTCTCTAGCAATAGTTTTAGCCAAAGGTCGCCCTCCACACACATGATTAGCCACACATTGAGGGCTATCAGTACCAACTGCGTGACTATCACACCAACATGCCAGCGATGTGGGCGCATCTGGTGGAAGTCAATGCGACAGAATGTGGAAAACAACGTAGAAAACACCATCCAAGGAAAGATGACATCTACAACGTCACCCAATTCGTCGCCAAGCGTATCAAGCTGAGGAACATAATAAAAAATAAGGTAGCAGACAGTACCTATAGCAATAGCCACAGGTAACGTCCAGTCCTTCAGGAAACGGATGATATCCATTATTACTTATTCACTTACGAAGAGCCTCCAGCTCCTCTCGCTTGGCCTTGTAGTAGCGTTCTACAAAGTCTATCTGCTCGCGGTTGGGGCGCATAATGAGCGATGCACCGTTAGAGAACTGCATGGTGGTAGGCTCGTCGGCCTTGAACGATGGCCAGTAAGGCAGACCCTTGGCATTGGGATTGCCGGTCTTGGCAAAGTTAACCCAGTACTGCTGGATAATCTCGGATACGGCAGCTTCGGCGGGGTACTTGTCGGCCTGATTGAGGAACTGACCACCCAGATACATCACGTCGTCGGCATGGGCCACACCACGACGGCGTGGATCCTGCGAGAAGCTCATGGTTGAGGGCTGAGCCAAATAGGCTGCATAGGCAGGACTCTTGCCGGTCTTGCTCTGCAGGTTGGCCCAAGCGAACGATGGCCATGCAAAGCCCATATCGCGGAAGGCATCGCCAAAGCCGTGCCAAGCCTCATCGTCGGTAGCACCGGGATAGTACTTCATAGCCTCATCGGCCCAAGAGCCGAAGATGCCCTTCACGGTCTTCTGATAGTTCTCGGCTGTCATATTGCCTGGGGCAAACAGAGCGCCCTCGTCGCTATTGGTCATCACGATAACGGGCACATCGTTATACTCGCCGCGCTCGTAGAGGCGATACTGGTCGTCGCAAATCACGTAGCCATCAACACAAGGCCAGAAGCCAGCAAAGCCCACGTTACCATCGCAAAGCTGCATGGCGTCCATCTGGCGCAGCTGCTTGAGGTTCTTTTTCTTAAGATGCTTCTGGAAGGCCAGACCCTGCTGCTCGGCCCCCTTCTGCGAGGCATCGAGACCAAGGCTGCGGGGCTGATCGCTCCAAGGGGCAAACGAGCCGCCACTCTGACTGATGCAGCCATGGAACAAGCCCTTGGCCAGCGGCGAAGCGCAGAGGATGCTACAGCTGATGGCACCGGCCGACTCGCCGAAGATAGTAACACGCGAAGGGTCGCCACCGAAGTTCGAAATATTACGCTGAATCCACTGCAGGGCGAAGATCTGGTCGAGGATACCGTAGTTACCTGCATGGCCTTCCTTGTTCTCCTTGGCAAGCTCGGGGTGAGCCATGAAGCCTAAGGCTCCCGTGCGGTATTCGATGCTGACGATGACAACACCACGCTGAGCCAGCAGCTTCCACAGGTCGCCACCATACCACTCGGTCTGGAATCCACCACCGTGAATCCACACCATGACGGGCAGCTTTTCGCTGGCATTTTTGGCGGGGGTGGCAATGCCCAGATACAGGCAGTCCTCGCTCATCACATCGGCCGCGCGACCGGGACGTGTGGGCTGCGGGGGCATCTTGCCGAAGGTATCGCACACGCGAACACCCTCCCAAGCCTTGGCGGGCTGAGGTTCGCGCCAGCGCAACTGACCTACCGGGGGGGCCGCGTAAGGAATGGCTTTATAAACGGCCAGACCGTCTTCTAACACTCCTGCCACATCGCCCGTTTCAACATGGGTCTTCAAAATCGGTTGACCCATCACGTCCGTTGTCAACACGAACATCGCTGCGAGCATCACGCTCAGAATCGTTCTTTTCTTCATAATTACTGCTTTCGTTTAATGATTATGCAAAAATACAAATAAAAACCGAAAGCGCAAAACTTTCTGCAGAAATAACAATTTCAATGACAAATAATCTACTATTCATTTGTCAATCTCTTACAAATTTACTACCTTTGTACCTCAAAAACGTTTCTTATGCTAGTTAAAACATATTGTGCTTCCGTAAATGGCTTGGAAGTAACCACGGTAACGGTCGAGGTAAGCATGTCGCGTGGTGTTCAGTTTCATCTGACGGGACTGGCCGACACGGCTGTCAAAGAAAGCTACGACCGCATCAAAGCAGCCTTGGTCAATAACGGGTTTAAGATGCCCACGATGGACATTACAGTTAATCTATCACCTGCCGATATTAAAAAGGAGGGCTCAGGCTACGATCTTCCTTTGGCTATCGGCATTCTGGCTGCCAATGGTAAGGTAGAACACGAACGACTCTCGCAATATATGATGGTGGGAGAGCTGGGACTCGACGGGCGATTACAGCCTATTCGTGGTGCCTTGCCCATCGCCATTCGTGCAAGAGCCGAGAAATTCAAGGGGCTGATAGTGCCTCAGCACAACATCCACGAGGCTGCTGTGGTCAACAATCTGGAAGTCTATGGGATGGAGACCTTGCTGGATGTCATTAAGTTCCTCAATGGTACTGAAAAGTTCGAACCTGAAGTTCATGATACCCGCAAAGAGTTTTTAGCCCAGCAGAACCAGTATGAATTTGACTTTGCCGACGTGAAAGGGCAACAAAGTGTGAAACGCGCCTTGGAAGTGGCAGCAGCAGGTGGTCACAACCTGATTATGATTGGCCCTCCTGGTAGCGGTAAGTCTATGTTAGCCAAGCGTTTACCCAGCATCCTGCCTCCATTGTCGCTGGCAGAAAGTCTGGAGACCACACAGATACACAGTGTTGCTGGCAAGTTGTCAAGAGACACCAGTCTTATCAGTCAGCGACCATTCCGTGCGCCCCACCATACCATTTCGCAGGTGGCCCTCGTCGGAGGAGGCGCCAATCCTCAGCCTGGTGAAATCAGCCTGGCACATAACGGCGTCCTCTTTCTCGACGAGATGCCTGAGCTGAGCCGCTCCGTTCTCGAAGTGTTACGCCAACCATTGGAGGACCGCAAGATATCAATTAGCCGAGCCAAATACAGCGTGGAATATCCCTGTTCGTTTATGCTCGTGGCCTCTATGAATCCTTGTCCCTGCGGCTATTATGGCGACCCCACGCACCATTGCGTCTGCACGCCTGGTCAGATACAGCGCTATATGAACAAGATCAGCGGTCCCCTACTCGATCGCATAGACATCCATTGCGAAATCCAGGCCGTACCCTTCGCCCAGCTCAGCCAGATGGAGCCAGGCGAGCCATCATCGGCCATTCGCGAACGAGTGATAGCAGCCCGCAAGATACAGGAAGAGCGCTTCAAGCCATATAAAGGCATCCACTGCAATGCGATGATGACAGAAAAGATGCTCCATCAGTTTGCTGAACCCGATGCCCAGTCGCTCGACATGTTGCGCATGGCGATGGAGCGCCTCAAACTCTCTGCACGTGCCTATAGCCGTATATTAAAGGTGGCTAGAACCATTGCCGACCTCGAAGGCAGAGAGCGTGTCGATGCTGTCCATATTGCCGAAGCCATTGGCTATCGTAGCCTCGATCGAGGCGATTGGGCTGAAAGAGGTATTTAGCAACATACTTAATGCCCCATCCTGAAGCTTCCTTTGCCTGATGGTAAAGCTTCCTATGCTTGATGGTAAAGCTTCCTATGCCCCATTGTAGCCTTTAGCACGACCCATAGAAACCTTTAGAATGACCCATAGAAACCTTTGGGATAACCCATAGTAGCCTTCAGAACGAGGCAAAAGAGCCTTCAAAATGAGGAAAAAAAGCCATCAGAATAACTCATTTTAGCCTTTAAAACGGCTAAAAGAAGCCTTATCTGCCATAATTTTCAAATCTGCCATAACCCGACAAACCCTTTGTACAAAGGCGATTCAGAAGGCCGATGGCAGTATGGCAGATAATTCGCAAAAATAAAATTTTTCAGCAAGTGCCGCTTATCAATCAATAACCCAAGGTTATTTTCCAATAAGGGACCCTTATTCAGCAATAACCTTGGGTTATTTTTTAATTATTGAACTGCTTTAGCCTCAGCTTTAGCAGCTTTTTTGGCTGCACGCTTTTCCTCCTTTAGCCGTTTGCGCTCTTCCTTTTCTGCTTGCTTAGCAGCTTTCCTTTCTGCTTTTTCTGCTTGCTTGGCAGCTTTCTTCTCCTCCTTTTCTGCACGCTTGGCGGCTTTCTTTTCTTCCTTTTCAGCTCGTTTTTCTTCTGATAGTTTATGGAAGCGGATGCCTGGCTTGATCTTGGTCTTTTGCATCTCGTTGGTATTGGTGAAGGAGAAACTGCAGAGCAGATCGACACGACTGCCCTTCATAGTGATTTTGCCATCAGCGATAGCACCATCACTCTGTATATTTGCCACGATATTGCGCACTTTGATCTTCTTATACTTGGCCTCGTAGACCTCTGCATCCACCTGTCCGATAGGCAACTTGCCGCCCTTCTGCTGGCGCATCTTGGCAGTACGAGGTTTGGAGATATCGAAGCGGAAGTCGGCCTTACAGGCTATCTTGCCAATATCGGGCATTGCCATCGCCTTACCCAGCATGAATGAGTCGGAACGGGCAGTACCATAGACGTATTTATTGAGTTCGTCGAGTGAGAAATTGAAATTGATACGTCCTGCTTCCGTGCTAAGCAGTCCTTGGAATGTTTCCTTCTTCCATAGTACGCTGAAGTCGCCCGTATAGTGGATGGTGCCCAGATTATGCAGCTGTTTCATCATGAATTTCTTCACGGGGAACTGGCTGATGATGCGCTCCTTGATGCCTCCCTTAGCAGTCATCTTGCCAACGCGGAAGTGGACATTCAACTGATGCTTGTCTTTCAAGCCTGTGATGCTGCCATTGGCATTGACAGAGAGCTTTTTATCCAACGTACTCACGCTGACATTCTGAAACTTCAACAGTTCGGCATTGCCACTGAAATCGACACGCAACGACAAGGGTATTGAGAAATTGGAAAGCACGGGGGCAAACGGACGGGCTATATCCTTCAGAATGACGCGTCCCGTGATTGGCGATGTGGAGAATTCAAGAGGACGCTCCAGCTTCTTGTTAGGCAACTGGACGGTGGCATGATCAAACTTCAACGCTGTATTGGGCAGTTTGATGTCGACATTGCAAAGATGAGCAACACCCTTAGCTACCAACACTTTCGTCGTCAGAGACTTGAGCATCAGTCCTGACCCCTTGTCAAGTGCAGTACACTGGGTAATCGTAGCGACGATGCTGTCGCCCTTAATGCTGTTAATATCGGCCTTGAGCGACGCCTCAATATCGAAATGGCCAGCATCGAAAGCACCCCGTTTAGGCTTGCCCACGTTTTTTCGAGGCTTGTGATTGTCTGTGACAAAGTGTATGTTGTCAATCTCAGCCTGATGTTGAGCACCATCATTCGTCAACATCAAGCTGCCAATCGTCAGACGATTGTCGACATCACCCTTCTTGGTATGGCTCACCCACGAGCGCTCCAAGTCAGAGATGATGGCAGTATGCATGTCGCTACCTTTATTCTTATACAACAGGCTTTGCAGCTTATAAGCCTGGTCGTTATAGATGACATCAATATTGCTCGCAGAGAGTTTGCTGAGATTGAGCTGCAGCTTTTTCTTTTTTTTCAGGCTGTCAGCTGGTTGTTGGCTAGCTGATGGCACAGAGTCCTTCTTGAAAGCATCGATGATAAACTGGTAATTGGCAGCAGAATCGCGTCTGGGCTTATAGAGCTGTGCCCTGACACCGTCAATCGAGGCATTAGTAATACGAATCTCGTTGCGAAGTAATGGCAACAGCTTCACATCGACAGACAGACGGTCGAGCTGAAACATCTTGCGATGCTGCAGGTCTTCAACATCCAAACCATAGAGGTTGACAGCCTGCGAGAAAAGACCAATGCTGACGCTGTCGATCTGGACGCTTGTCTGCAACTTATCAGACAGCAGGCGGGTGGCATAACGAAGCAGCTTATTTTGAAAGGCATCCGTATTCAAAAGGAATACTGTGCCTGCTACTAGTGCTACGCAGAAGGCAATGAGTCCTCCCAGCACTTTCAGAATTACTGATTTGCCTTTTACCATTTCGCCAATTATAATTCAACGTCAGAAAGAATCTTTTGAGTAGCTCCCGTCATCTGCTCAACAAAGTGGCCAGACTGGCGACCAGCCTCCTTCATCGTTGCAGGATCGCTAATGAAGCGCTGCATGATACGCTGGAAATCATCAGCAGTATGGATTTCCTGTCCACCGCCACAAGCCTTCAAGCCCTGGGCTTCCTGGAATCGCTCGTTGTTGGGACCAAAGATAACAGGCACATCCCAGACAGCAGCCTCCAACGTGTTATGGATGCCCACGCCAAAGCCTCCACCCACATAGGTGACATCGGCATAATGATAGATGCTGGACAAAAGGCCGAAGCAGTCGATGATCAAAGCCTCACCCCCTTCCCCTCTCCAAAGGGCGAGGGGAGTAGTATCTCCCTGGGCTGCAATTTTAGTATAACGGGCATGACTAAAGCCAATCGCATCAAGTTGTTTCTCAATCTGCTGCAGATGTTCCTCGCCAATGACGTGGGGAGCAATGATGAGTTTCCAATCCTTATGTTCATTGAAGAAAGGAATGAATATCTCTTCATCGGGCTGCCACGAAGAGCCTGCAATAAATACATTGGGCTGTTGGCTATCAGCTGTTGGCTTTTGGCAGAATGCCTCGACAATAGGCAGTTGCTTGGCAGCAGCCTTAATCTGCAGCACACGATCGAAACGGGTGTCGCCTACAACGGTGACATCTGTAATACCTATCGTAGCCAGCAGTTCGCGGCTCACCTCGTTCTGTACATAAAAACGCGTAAAACACTTCAGCACATGGCCATACTGGCGACCGTACCAACGGAAGAAAATCTGTCCAGGACGGAAAATGCTGCTGACACTATAGACAGGCACGCCACGATGACTCAGAATATGCAGATGGTTGTACCAGAATTCGTACTTGATGAAAAAGGCCATCACAGGACGGATGGTACGTAGGAAGCGACGGGCATTGGTTATCGTATCGAGGGGCAGATAACAGATAATGTCGGCACCTTCGTAGTTCTTGCGCACCTCATAGCCAGAAGGCGAGAAAAAGGTGAGCAGAATCTTGTATTCAGGATGATCGCGACGCAGCTGTTCCATCAGTGGGCGTCCCTGCTCAAACTCACCCAGCGAGGCGGCATGGAACCATACATACTTGGCATTGGGGTCAACCTTCTCCTTCAGGATGCGGATAGCCTCACGCTCGCCACGCCACATCTTGCGAACCTTCTCGTTGAAAAGGCTTGCGATGATGACGCCTAGCTGGTAGAGATAGATAATTAAATTATACATTCATTATTCCGTTATACCGAAAATACGTTATTCCGACAATACTTCAATGGCTCGCTTCATACGACGGATTGTCTCCTCCTTGCCGAGGAAGGCAGAGATGTCAAACATACCAGGGCCCTTGCCCTCGCCTACTAGCGTCAGTCGCCAAGCATTCATAATGTTGCCCAGCTTATATTCCTTCTGCTCAATCCAGGCGTGAACGATTTGCTCCTGATTCTCCAACGAGAAGTCGTCGATACCTTCCAACACGCTGATAAGCTCCGTCAGCTGTTGTGCAGAATCCTCCTTCCAGCGCTTCTTGACCGTCTTCTCATCGTATTCCGTAGGAGCCACGAAGAAGAACGAACATAAGGGCCACAGCTCCTTGACAAACGATACACGATCCTTCATCATAGCCGTTACAGCTGTGACACGCTCCAGCGTTTCCTCAGGACAATGTTCCTTCACAATGGGGAAGAACAACTGAGCAATCTCCTCAGCCGACTTCATTAGGATATACTCGTGGTTAAACCAGATACCCTTGTCGTAGGCGAACTTAGCACCAGCCTTCGAACACTTGGTAATATCGAAAAGGGGCACCAGTTCGTCCAATGAGAAGATTTCCTGTTCCGTACCAGGATTCCAACCCAGCAGGGCGAGGAAGTTGATAACGGCCTCGGGGAAGTAGCCATCCTCACGATAGCCACGGGAAGTCTCGCCAGTCTTGGGGTCTTTCCACTCCAATGGGAACACAGGGAATCCCAGTCTGTCACCATCACGCTTTGAGAGCTTACCTTTTCCGTCAGGCTTCAGCAACAAGGGGAGATGAGCGAAACGGGGCATCGTGTCCTGCCAGCCGAAAGCCTCATACAACATGACATGCAGAGGGGCTGAAGGCAACCACTCCTCACCACGAATCACGTGGGTGATCTCCATCAGATGGTCGTCCACAATATTCGCCAAATGGTAGGTAGGCAGTTCGTCGGCACTCTTATACAACACCTTATCGTCACAGATATCGCTCTTCACACGCACTTCGCCACGAATCAGGTCGTCGACCAGGATTTCCTTGCCTGGCTCAATCATAAAGCGAACCACATATTGGTTGCCTTCGCTGATCAAGCGATCTACCTCTTCCTGAGACATTGTCAGCGAATTACGCATCTGGCCACGCGTGTGGCAGTCGTACTGGAAATTCTGGATTTCAGCACGTTTAGCCTCCAACTCTTGTGGTGTATCGAAAGCAATGTAAGCCTTACCGTTGTCGAGCAGCTGCTTGACATATTTCTTATAGATGTCGCGACGTTCACTCTGGCGATAAGGACCCTTGTCGCCACCAAACGAGACTCCCTCGTCAAATTGAATGCCCAACCACTTGAAACTTTCTATGATATACTCCTCGGCACCAGGTACAAAACGGGTAGAGTCAGTATCCTCAATACGGAACACCAAATCACCGCCATGCTGGCGAGCAAACAGATAATTATACAATGCTGTACGCACACCTCCGATGTGCAAAGCTCCCGTAGGACTTGGTGCAAAACGCACCCTAACTTTTCTTTCTGCCATGCAATAAATGGTCTATTTTTCAATAATTTGTGCAAAAGTACGCATTTTTTTTGAGAATTAGGCTTTTTTTTCGTATTTTCGCACGGTAAAAGTGAAATAGATAGAAAAATCAGCTTATGAATAGTCCAATTTTAAAAGATAACATTCTGTTACGAGACATTCTGATTCGCTCAGCGATGGTGATTGTTACGGTTTTTATCGCCGTATGGTCAATGCCACATGACAGTAGCACCTTTTTCCACGCCGAACAAGGAAAGCCTTGGAAGTATGCTGAATTTACCGCTCCATACGATTTTCCTATTTATAAGTCGGATGCTGCCATTCAGGCTGAGCGTGACAGTCTGTTAAAACTCTATGAGCCTTATTACAAATATAATAAGGAGAAAGAGACGCAGATGGTACGCAAATTCATTACAGACTATGCACAAGGCATACCTGGTGTTCCTGGCGAATTTATCTTTATCATTTCCAACCGTCTGCACAGCCTCTATCAGCAGGGCATTATGGAACAGAAAGAGTATGCGGAACTTCGCAAAGACACCGCACAGATGCTTCGTGTCGTGAATGGCAAAGAGGCTTCTAATGTCTCTATTCTAGAAGTCTATTCACCAAAAACAGCCTACGAACAGTTGTTCATCGACGACCAGCTGGCTCCCCACCGCAGCGTTTTGCAGAAATGTAATCTCAACGACTATATCACACCTAACCTCATCTTCGACCGTGTGCGTAGTGAGACCAGCAAGAACGAACTGTTGTCAGGCATTGCACTAGCCAGCGGTGTCGTACAAAAGGGACAGAAAATCGTGGATCGCGGAGAAATAGTGACGGACAAGACCTACCGCATCATTGAGTCGTACTTGAAAGAAAATGAAAGACGCAGCGAGGACGTCACACAAAACCAAATATCACTATTGGGACAGATTCTCTATGTGACCATTCTCATGATTTGCTTCACACTCTATCTGAGCCTCTATCGCAAAGACTACTTTGAGAAACCGCGAAGCATAACGATGCTCTATGCCTTTATCGTCTTCTTTGTACTGCTAACAGCCCTCTTTATCCGCAATACCTTTATCCATATCTACATACTGCCATACGCCATCGTACCTATCTTCATCCGTGTATTCATGGATTCGCGTACGGCTTTTATGACTCATAGCACCATGGTGCTCATCTGTGCCATCATGTTACAGCATCCCTTTGAATTTGTGGTTGTAGAGATAGTGGCAGGTTTGGTAGCCATCAATTCCCTGCGTGAACTGACAGCCCGTTCACAGCTCTTCAAAACAGCTATCATTGTTACGTTAGCTGCCATTGGTGTCAACCTGGCCTTCGACTGGATGCATACTGATGCCTTGACCCATATTGAATTGTCCACTTACAACTACCTGATAGTCAATGGCATTGGATTGCTCTTCGCCTATCCATTGCTTTACCTCATTGAAAAGACATTCGGGTTCACCAGCGACATTACACTCATCGAGCTATCGAATACTAACAACGAGTTGCTTCGTCGCATGAGTGAGGTGGCTCCAGGCACCTTCAACCATTCTATTCAAGTGGCTAATCTGGCTGGCGAAATAGCCAATAAGATTGGCGCAGAGGCACAATTGGTCAGAACAGGAGCACTCTATCATGACATCGGAAAACTTGCTAATCCTATATATTATACTGAAAATCAATCTGGTGTGAATCCTCACGAAATGCTTTCTGACATTGACAGCGCACAGATTATTATCAGTCATGTAACAGAAGGACTGAAGATGGCCGACAAGTATAACCTTCCTAAAGTGATCCGTGACTTCATATCCACCCATCATGGAATAGGTAAAGCCAAGTTCTTCTATATCCGTTACCATAACGAACATCCCGATGAGCCAGTAGATGACTTGTTGTTTACTTATCCTGGACCTAATCCATTCACCCGTGAGCAGGCCTGTCTGATGATGGCTGATACGGTAGAGGCAGCATCACGTTCGCTTTCTGATTATACAGAACAGTCTATACGAGGATTGGTAGAACGGCTGATTGACGCCCAGGTGGCCGAAGGTTACTTCCGCGAGTGTCCTATTACTTTCCGTGATATCCAGTATGCCAAGACCGTGCTTATTGAGAAACTGAAGACTATCTATCACACACGCATCAGTTATCCTTCAGAAAAGAAGTAAAGCAAGGGCGTTTTTAACACTGTCTGCGCACACAAAAACATGCACACTTTAGCACATTTGTGCAGAAAGTGTGCACTTTTTAGTTAATAAGTCTTAATTTCCATTGCACTTCTATCGCCGTTTTGTGCAATAACATTACCTTTGCAGCCGATTTTAGCAAAAGAAGTTTAAAAGAAATGAAAAAGATTGTATTATCGCTGATTGTTTTCACGATGACTTCGGTGAACGCCCTGGCAGGCGGAATTCTCACCAACACTAACCAGAGTGTTTTATTTTTGAAAAATCCTGCCCGTGATGCCGCTATTGGTCTCGACGGTGTTTATTCCAACCCCGCTGGTGTGGCTTTCATGCCCGAAGGATTCCATTTGGCCATCAACTGGCAGTATGCTCATCAGACACGTACCGTTACTTCTACCGATCAGATGTATTTGATGGGTAAGAAGAACGAAGGAAACATGACTAAGAAGTTTGAAGGTGTGGCTGATGCGCCCTTTATTCCTTCCTTGCAGGCTGCTTATAATAAAGGTAACTGGAGCTACCAGTTTAATTTCTCGATGCCTGGAGGTGGCGGTGCTTGCGAATTCGACAACGGACTCGGTTCTTTCGAACGTGCCGTGGGTAGCATTGCAGGTATGCTAAAACAGAACGGGTTCGACGTTCAGGGCTACGACATGGATGCTTATATGCGTGGTCGTCAATACTATTTTGGTTTCCAGGTTGGTGCTGCTTATAAGATTAATGAGCATTGGTCTGTATATGGCGGTTTGCGTGCCATCTATGGTGACGCATCTTATCGCGCTCGCTTAAGTCACATTTCTGTAGTTACATCTACAGGTGCTGTTGACTTTGGTGAATTCTTGGAAGGTCACATCAACGACATTAACCGTCAGATAGGTGCTGCGCAGACTCAGTTGCAGCTGGCTGCACAATCTGGAATGTATACAGCAGAACAACTGGCTGCATTGCAGGCTCAGGCTCAATCGCAACTGGCTGCTGCTGAGACAGGACTGCAGAGCCTTTACAAGCTCCATCGTTATGGTAACGGTGTAAACCTGCAGAGCACCCAAACTGGTTTCGGCTTTGCGCCCATCATTGGTGTCGATTACAAGATTGGCAACTTCAATTTCGCTGCCAAGTACGAATTCAACACTCAAATGAAGATGAAGAACCACTCTACATTGGAGGAGCCGCTGAAGATTGAAGGTCCAATGGCCAACTTCCCTGGTATTGCCAATATCAATAAGTTTGAAAACAATACCGACGTTAACGAGGACACACCTGCCATGCTGGCATTGGGTGCACAGTGGAGTCCATTCCCAGAACTGCACCTCAATGCAGGCTACCACCATTATTATGACAAGAACGCCAAATGGTATAACGACTCACAGGATCTGCTGAGCAGTGGTTCTGACGAATATCTGGGTGGTATAGAATGGGATGCCAGCGAGAAAGTTAACCTCTCATGTGGTTTCCAGATTACGCGCTACGGACTCACCGACGATTATATGAACGACATGTCGTTTGTTGTCAACAGCTATAGCGTAGGTGCTGGTATCAGCTACAAAATTACTGATAAGGTCACGCTTTCAGCAGCTTATTTCCAGACCAACTATGGCAATTATGACAAGGTGGCAGCTCGCGATGCTGCAGGTAATGTTACCAAAGGCGATTCCTTCACTCGTACAAACCGCGTGTTAGGCTTAGGTTGCCAGATTGACTTTTAAATTATTCGGCATTCCGGCATTCCGTTATACCGGAATATCGTTATAACGGATCTACGTCAAAATAAATTTGTAACGACGAATAGCGTTTGTCCGTGAGCATTTGTTGTTTTGCTAGCAACAGATACTCACGGGCTTTTTTCATGTCGATGCCCAACTCCAGCTTCAGCACCAACTTACGAATATTCTGTTGCTTCACCTTTGCCACTGAAGGCTTATCTGGCCCTAAAACACGACTACCAAACCATTGTCGCAATATAGAACCCAACGTCATCGCTGCAGTCTGTACAACGGCATCCTGACGATGCTTCAAAAAGATATAAACCAAATGGTTATAAGGCGGATAACGGAACTCCTGGCGTTCGGCTATCAAATCACCATAAAGAGACAGATAGTCGTTGTGTACCACTTGCCGTATGACAGATGATTCTTTCTGTTTGGTTTGCAGTATGACAAGCCCACGCTTGTTTTTTCTGCCTGCTCGTCCACTTACCTGCGCCATCATCATAAAGGCATGTTCGTAAGCACGAAAATCGGGCATGTTCAGCATCGAGTCAGCATTCACTATTCCTACCACACTTACATGATCGAAGTCCAAACCCTTGCTAATCATCTGGGTACCAATCAATATATTAGTACGCCCTGCAGAAAAATCACTGATGATTCGCTCGTAAGCATTGCGGGTGCGGGTAGTATCCAGATCCATACGTGCGATACGGGCTTCTGGAAATACCTCACGAACCTGTTCCTCTATCTTTTCCGTTCCATAGCCACGAGTGCGTAAGTCCGTCCCTCCGCAACAGGGGCATACTGTGGGCACCTGATAGGTACTTCCGCAATAGTGACAAGTCAACTGGTTCATCTGCCGATGATACGTCAGCGACACATCGCAATGCTGACATGTGGGAACCCAACCACACTGATGACACTCCACCATAGGCGCAAAGCCACGCCGGTTCTGAAACAGGATGGCTTGTTCACCATTTTCCAAGGCTTCACGAATGCGCGTTAATAAAAGAGGAGAAAAGGGACCAGCCATCATCTTGCGCCGTTGCAGGTCGGCTATATCAACCACTTGTATCTCTGGCAACTCCATACCTTGATAGCGCTGTTTCAATTCTACTAATCCATATTTGCCCGTCTTGGCATTATGATAGCTCTCCAAAGAGGGGGTTGCCGTACCCAACAGTGTCTTAGCCTTAAACATTTGAGCCAACACGATAGCTGTAGAACGAGCATGATAGCGTGGTGCAGGGTCTTGTTGCTTATACGAAGACTCGTGTTCCTCATCTATGATGATTAATCCCAAGCGTTGGAAAGGCAAAAGGACAGCTGATCGTGCACCCAATATCACTTCATAAGGATTTTGTGATAGCTGTTTCTGCCAGATCTCCACACGCTCCGCATCAGAATATTTGGAATGATAGATACCCAACTTATCGCCAAAAACGCGCTGAAGGCGTTGCATAATTTGAACCGTCAGAGCTATCTCAGGCAACAGATACAACACCTGTTCGCCTCGTTCTATGGCTCTGCGTATCATGTGGATATAGATTTCTGTCTTACCACTTCCCGTCACGCCATGCAATAGTATTACGGGCTTTTTCATCATTGACAGCAATATCTGGTTATAGGCATCTTCCTGTGGTGCACTCAGTCGCTGAATCAACTCAGGATGGTAGTCACCTCCATGATTCAGTCGTCCCACTTCCAACTCATACGTTTCCAGCATCTGACGTTTCTCCAACATCTTCAGAGTCTCAGCCGACACGCCACTGACGTTCATCAGTTCTTCGCGTGTCACCTCAACAATGTCAGGAGTTGGGTTCTCATCGTCTAACTGATCCCAGCCAGACAACGTCAGATATTCCGTAAAAGCATCTAACTGCTTTTTGGCTCTTGACAATACATTCAAGGCTATATGCAAAGCAGTAGTATTCTGATATTGTACAGTCAACCGGATATAAGTCTCTGTCTTGGGACGATAACCGTCTTCCGATTTCAGCCCTGAGGGCAAGGCTGCTTTCATCACATCACCCAAAGGTGACAGGTAATAATCACTAATCCATTGCCAAAGCCTCAACTGTTGTTCAGTAACGATTGGCGACTCGTCCATCACTTGCAGAAGAGGTTTCACCTCATAGCCTTTGGGTTGTTGGCCATGAAGTCTGGCCACAATTCCCATATACGTCTTGCTGCGTCCAAACTGCACCAGAACACGCATGCCAACCCTGACACTCATACCCTCAGGTACAAGATAAGTAAACAGTCCCTGCAAAGGTACTGGCAATATGAGGTCAGCAAAACTCATCTCATCCCACTAATTAATCGTTAACAATGGTGATGCGACCCTGCACGGTACGATATTCATCACCCACAACACCCTTTAAATCCTTCTCCAGATAATCGGCCAACACATCGCGACTCAGCTGTTCACCAGGTTCCACCAATCGACAGTCTTTCAGCACATAATAAAAACCGCCATTCTCATAATAGTCTGTTGTGGCAATGGTGTATTTCTTAGCCAGTTCCAATGGTTCATACTGACCACTGGCATTCTCCACTTGTACGTCAGTAACAGTATGGCTAGCGGTATGAATGGTATACTTCATGCCTGATACCTGTGGGAATGAACCATCGAGTCCAGGACAATTGGCTGTACATTTAACCAGCATATCCATGATTTGCTGACCCGTTGCTTCAATCATACAAACGCGATTATCGAAGGGTTGTACGGAAACAGCGTTACCATAGTTGATTCTACCTGCCTTGATGTCGTTGCGCAATCCACCTCCGTTGATAAGTCCTATCTGGGCTTTCATCTTGCTACGGAAAGCATCAGCCACAAGATTACCCATTGGTGCTTCTTCCTTTCTTACTATCCAAACGCTGTTGGCATCCTTTACTGGCAGGTCGAAGGCGACGGTAGCCACCTCCCTGCTAGTCACCTGATTCAAAATAGCCTTAATACTATCAGTACTGGCAGCAACACGTGCATTACTATAAGGGATATCGGCATTCTTGACCAAGGAAGTCACAAAAGCACCATTGGGACTAATCCACAACTTACCAATGTTGGCAAACTGGGTTCCCGTCTGAGATACTGGAACCTGTTGCCCGTCAAGGTTGGCTACATAGTTGCCTGGTATCACTGCGTGAGTGTGACCATCCAACACCGCATTAATACCTCGTGTGGCACTAACCAGTCCAAGTGATGTAACACCCTCTTCACTACCCGACTCACCTAGATGCGACAGCACAACTACATAGTCGGCACCCTCTGCACGAGCCTTATCCGCTGCTTGCTGTACCAACTGATACACTTGACTGGTATGCAAATCGTAGAGCTGCTTACCCGTCTTATCAAAGAATGAATAGCTCTCGCTTCGCAGTGTCTCAGGGGTCGTGGTTCCGACAAAGGCTATACGCTTATTACCATACTGCTTGATGACATAAGGTGGATACATGGGTGTTGTAGCACCATATTCTGAAAAGTTTGTAGAGACAACAGGTACTCCTATCTGTGGCAACAACTCTACCATACGTGGTGTTCCATAATCAAACTCATGATTACCCAAGGTAATCGCGTCGTAACCCACATTCTTCATAATATCCACGATATACTGTCCTTTGGAAATAGCTCCCGCCAAGGCTCCTTGCAGATAGTCACCATTGCTCACAATGCCTACATAGCTGGTATCGCTCTTCAGGATAGCATCTGCCAGTCCACGCAATTGGGCGTAACCATCAATTTCACAGTGCACATCGTTTTCATACAGAATAACTATACTCTTTTGCTTCAGGGCCGTTGGCTGGTTAATCAGAGAAGGCTTGGTAGTACCACACCCTACCACCAATATGCTGACCAAAAGCGTCATGATTACTTGAGAAACAGTCTTCATAAGCGTACCTTTTTTAATAGATAGAGTCCTCGCCACAACGACAAGGACTCCATATCTTGGATGTTAAATAAATTTAGAAGAAATAAGCTGCAGATACCTGCCAAGCATTGGCCTTACCACCTGTTAGAGTTTTCCATGCAGCATTTGCACCATCCTTAACTGTCAACTCACCAGTCTTACCCAACTGAATGTTGTAGTTAACGGTTAATTGCAGATGGTTAAGTACAGTAGCACCTAAACCAACGTTTGCGCTGACATTGGAGCTCTTCAATGTCCACTCCGTAGCATCTTTGATAAGTTCCTTGCTCTTGTTACCCAAATTAAAACCAAACTGAGGACCTGCGAAAGCGAACAGGTTAACAACACTGCTCAGACCCACACCATAACGAACATTGATGGGAACCTGCAGAGACTGGCTCTTCAGCTTTTCACCATTACCCTTCAACTCTGCCTGACGCTGATCGTATAGTGCTGCAGCATCAAGGCTAAGGCCTACTACAGGAAGTGTAAACTTAACAGTGGGACCTACAAAGAAGCCTGCGTTGTTCTTAACAGCGTCTTTAGCACCGCTCTCGCTAAATGTCATGGTTGTCAAGTTAAGTCCGCCCTTCAGACCGAACTTCACTTGTGCTTGCGAAGTAGTAGCTACAGCTACCATCGCAACAAGTAAAATCATGATTTTCTTCATAGCTGTATTCCTTATTTTTTGTTGTTATTATCTATCTGAGTGCAAAGATAAGCATTAATTTTGAAAAAAGCAACATTTAGGTCAACTTTTTTTTAATGTCGCTGGCGTCGTACACTGACACGGGCTGCTCCATTCGAGGCGGCACTGCTATTAGAAGAGCTGTTCTTTGAGCGTTTTGCCCTTTCATTCTTGGTCTTTGCCTTCTTGCCGTCTTTGCCTTTTGCCTTACGGGCTGCCTTCAGGTCAGCAGGTGAGAGCCGCGCGATACTATCCAGCGAATCCTTGCGCTGTTTATCACCAAAAATATTCTGTTCGAAGGCTTTCAGTTCAGCCTCTATCTTCATCTGTTCCTTCTGCAGGGCTGAATCAGTAGGGCAATACTGAGCCAACGTCTTGCCCAACATATTATTGGTCTTATAGATTTTTCCTTCGTAACGGTTCAATGTAAAATAATCTTCCATCGACATGGTGGCCGCATTATTCAGATTCGACGTCATCACAGTCTGGCGACTGAGATAAGGTTCCAGATCAGCATAGCGAACCCAGAACAGAGGATACTTAGCAGCCTCACCTCCGAAATCGTCCTCACGTAACATGACAGGACTAAGGGCCAAGACCTTACGATGGAAGGTAGAATTAGCCTGATCGTAATAAGCACTCTCCTTCAAATAATAGAGCTTAACCTCAGCAGAGGGGATGTCGCTATTATCCACTCGGATCTTTCCGTCTTTCTCTTCATAATAGATATGGAAATTGTCCAGAATGGTTTTCATCTGTACACGGGCAGAGTCGTTGAATGCCTCATTGCCATCAAGTCTGTACTCATAAACTGGAACATAGCCATTGAGCGCTAACTTGAAGATATAGGTAAACAGATTCACCTGACGGTCCTGGGGCTCTACAGGATAATAGAGGCCACCATTGGCATCCTTGTTGAGATCTATTTCACGATAGATGTCGCGACGCCATACCACATCCTCAGGCATATCGGCAGCAGTGGGAAACATAATCCTGGCACGCACGGACATACCTTGATTCTGCGTCTGCTGACGCTGTTGCTGTTGCTGAGCCTGCTGTTGTTGCCTACGATTCTTAGGCTGTGCCTGTACAGTAACAGTAGCAATCAGCGTTATCATCAATAAGAACAATACTCTCTTCATAATTATCAATAGTCAATTATCAATTATCAATTTACTTCACAATAACCTCCATCGATGCGTTCAGTTTACGCTGAATACCATCAGGACCTATAGCGTTGACACGGGAAATATAGAAGCGCTTATTGCGCTGCAATTTACGGAAGGTGTCCTTTTGTCGAGCTGAGAAGTTTGCCCCATCGCTGACCATAGGAACGGCATTACCCATATTGTCGAAGAACACCGTTTCGAAACTCTGCACACGGAAAGCAATATCCAAGATGCCATCATCGATAGCGGCACCGATTCCGTCGACGCCCATCAACTGAGCTTTCGACAATCCACCACCTTTATAACGGATAGGACTACCCGATTCGTCCTTCATAGCAATATAGGGCGTGGGGTCAGGCAAACGACGTACACGGAACGTGAACTGTCCCATCTGTTGGGCACGACCTGTATTGGTGGAAGTCACAGTTATGGTGACATTCTGACCCACTGCAGTAGGACGGGCAATATAACGACCAGGCCCTACGGGCTGAAGTGTTCCACCAGTCATCGTAGCCTGTACCTTATTGACAGGAACACCAGGCACGGAGACACTCAACGGGTTGGAATAACCTGCATAGAGGACATTCATCAAATCGGCCGAGACAGTAGCTGATGGATCGACCACCGTATATTTCTGTTCGAAATTGCGCTTGATAAGTTCACCATTACCATTCTCGACCTGAATAAAGCCAGATAAGGTAAAATCACCCGTGCGACCTGTCACCGTCTCATAGATGCCGCCAGGCAAATGAACTTCCTTGCCTCCAATGAAGATTTGAGGCTGTTGGGTCGTATCAACAGCAGCCATCACTATCTGAGCTGAGAACTTGTCACCACGAACTATCGTCTGAGAATTAGGAATCACGAAAGCATTCAGGGCATTGACACGAATATCCTTCACATCGATATTTGACACAAGGGTATGAAGCACCATTCCCTCAGCATAGCGCACATCATTTTGCAGCTTAGTAAGCAATGTCACAGCAGCAGCTGTAGGCATGGATTCAAACATATACTCCTGCCAGTTTTTACCCATCGCCTTAGCTTCATTTGGAATCTCTGTGGTTAGGTTAGAGGCTATAGCCTTCTTTTGATGATAGTCGGAAACCATACCCAAAAGGGCGACACGAAAATTATTGATAGCATCGTAGAGCTCTTTTCCACGACCACGTCCTGGGGCCAGCATCACCTGATTGGCAGCCTCCAGATCTTCCTTGTTACGAATATTATTGACATTACCGTCGTCACCATCCGATTCGCGAACAATGGCTTCCTTCAGTTCATCAGCAAGATTATAGAGACGATTACTCATCTCTTTCACCTTCTGAGACTTCTCATACCACTGCTTCACCTTCTGGGGATTCTTCTTCATCTGAACGGCAAAGTCGTCATAAATGGCAAGATTCTCCTTTGTGGCATTGATCGTTGTACGCTTCAGACTTTCCTCCACCAGCGAGAAACCATTGAGCACCTCATTAGAGACATTCAATGCCAGCATCGCCATCAGTACAACGTACATCAGGTTGATCATTTTCTGACGGGGAGAAACCGGTCTTTTCTTAATTGCCATAGCTAGTCTTTCTTACATCTGACTTCTCACCTGCATAGCTTCAATCATGCGAGCGTAAATCTTATTCAGCTCTACTATCTGATCGGCCATGTGGCGTGTCTGTTCATTGATTTCGTCGATGGTACTGATTTGCGCAGATGCACTCTTAAGCTGCATCTCGTAAACACGGCTGATACCTGTCAGTGTACGGTTCAGATTCTCCATCTCTTCGGAGTCGCGCGTCAGACGCTTGCTCTGCTCCGATACCTGAATGAGCATCTCCGTCAGACGGTTCAGCTCTTCAATATAATTAGAGGTAGCTTCCTTGAGTTCCTCACCCATAGGCAATGTTTCTCCTGGTGTTGCACCAGCAACGACAGGTCCACCAACAACACCTCCGCCAATGACGCCTCCGCCACCAGCAAAGCTGATACTTCCACTGCCACCTTCACCATTGACCACAACGGCACTATCGACACCTTCTGACTGTCCAGCACTGCCGCCGCCACCTATGACAACAACACCGCCTCCGCCGCCAGAACCAGAGCCACCGCCAGTCACGATAGTTCCACCGCCAGAAACTACAGCTCCAGCTACGGCATCCTCTTCGCCTACATGCAGGTCAAGGTCCATACCGTCAGCAGTCTTGTCGAACGGACGGTCGAAGGCTGAAAGGAAGAACACAAGCACCTCAGTACCCATTCCTAGGAACAGGAAGAAGTTTGCACCTGGCAAGTGAGTCAGTTTGAAAAGAGTACCCAAAATCACAATAGATGCACCCCATGAATAGGCGTAGTTCAGAAACGTCTGTCCAGGTACACTGTCCATCCACTTCTGCAAGCGGTAGACTATATTCAGTTTACTGTATCTTGTCATTTCTTCTTCCCTTTCTTAACTTTAATCTTGTCACTGGTGGTATTAGCCAACGAACGCACACAACGGAAACCGATGTAGGATCGAGGCTGATTCTGATATTCATAAGAACGCCAAGCGGAGCGAATATAGCTTTCAGGATCTTTCCATGAGCCACCACGCACACTCTTCTTTTTCAGTCGATAAGGATCTTCTTTGGCAGCATTGTACTTCAACTGGGGGTTGATGTCGTTCATGGCCTCCACACCAGCCTCAGTATAGATGGTGCTACACCATTCTGCCACATTACCCGCCATATCGTATAGTCCGTTACTATTTGCACTATAGATACCTGTACGACTCGTAATAAGATTGCCGTCCTTGGTGTAATTACCGTTATCGGGCTTGAAGTTGGCAAAGAAACAGCCATTACCCGTCACTACGTCCTCATTCTCCCAAGGGAATTCGTTCTGATCCTTGCCTCGGGCTGCAAATTCCCATTCGGCCTCAGTGGGCAGACGATAGCGCTGAACGTAGCGGGCAGCATTACCCAAGCCCTTCAGAAGATACTCTGTACGCCAGGCGCAAAAAGCATTAGCCTGTTCCCAGGTGACACCTACTACAGGATAGTCGTTATAAGCTGCGCCACTGAAATAGTAACGCATATATATCTCGTTCTCGGCATTGGGAAAATCGTTCACCCAACAGGTCGTATCGGGATATATATTAATAATGTAAGTATTGAGAAAATCCCAAGGTCCGGTATGCTGACGATTGATGGTCTCACGCACTATCTGTCCCTCGTCGTTAATATAAGCGGTATCCTTGGAAATCCAAATCTGATGGTTCGGATTGGGACGAATATCTGTATTCAGTTCGCGTTCCTCTGGATTAAAGCGATACTTGCGCTTGGCAGCCTCTGTATAGTCGTAAACCTCGTAGCGATAATTCATCTGGCGCCAATCAAGCAACTTCTCACCTGTAACAGGGTTGAAGGTATAGACACTCTCAATAGCACGCTGCTCATCCTCGTTGGGCTTACGTGGAATGGGCTTCTTCCAGTTCAGATGAGGCGTAACGGGCTCACCGTTCTTGTCTTCCTCAATCTTATACGACTCATCGCCACCATAGTTAGGATCAGCCAGTCGTTCACGGATAATGGAATCGCGAACGTAGTTGACAAACTGACGATACATAGAATTGGTAACCTCGCGCTCATCCATCCAGAAACCCTCAACGGAAATGTCGCGCACTGGAGTCTGCTTGCCCCACAGCGTATCTTGCTTGTCGATACCCATCTTCAAATGGCCACGCTTAATAAGTGTCATGCCATAGGGAGTAGGTTCAGAAAAAGAACGGCCACCCGAACCTGTCACCTCGCCACCTGAGGAGGTTGCATGCTTGGAGCCAAAACAACCTGTTAAAAGAATGAGAAATGTAGAAAATGAGAAAATGAGAAATGCGTTATGCATCACTCTCTTTTCCTTTTTTTCTTCCATTCCCATTGTCCTTTTTTTATTCATATTCATAATATCTCAATTTCTCATTATCTCATTTTTTCATTGTCTCAATTTCTCCATTTCAAAGGAATCTCACGCTCTGATGGCGGTTACGCCCTTTCTTGTAGAGATTCAGTTCTGTCTGGTATCCCACAAAGAGCTCATGAGAGCCATTACCAAAGCTCAGGGCCGAGGTATAAACCTCATAACTATAACCCAAAGTCACCCCATGGAAGATGCCACCAATAAGTGCTGTCACCGAATTGGTAGGACTATAAGCCACGCCCGCATAGAACACTTTCTTGTCGTTCGTATACTTCAGACGGGCCGTCGCATCGGCACGATAAGTCACTCCGTCGTAGCGTACTAACACAGAGGGGTGTATTGTTAGAAACGGATTTCTTAGCTTAATATTGTATCCACCAGTCAAATAATACACCCTACTGATATCATAAATGGTGCGATCGCCCAGTTCTACACTAGGGCTTGTGGCGTGCAGAACGGAGACTCCCACATACCATTTCTTGTGCTGGTAATAAAGGCCGGCAGAGATGTCTGTGGCTGTTCCGTTAACGTCTGTCGTGGTGAAAGCCTTGTCATCTTCCTGTTCTGTATCAACCTCCAATCCCTTGAACTTTTCGCTCAACAAAGCCACCTGAACACCCACACTCAGCACACCGCCTAACAATCGCTGCTTATAGGCATATTGTAATGCCAGACGCTGGTGGGAGAATAGTCCGATATCATCGTTCATCAATTGTACACCAGCACCGTGACGCGTGTTCATCAACATAAATGGCATGTCAGCAGCTACATTCATCGTACGCGGGTTATGCTCAAAACCTGTCAGCGTCATAGCATAGGCACCAGTCACATTAATCAGGTCCTGTTTACCAACGGCTGCAGGATTAAAACTCGGCTCCATGGCCCAATAATGGGCGAATGTCGGCTCTTGTTGACCCCACGAAGAGGAAGCCAACGACACAAAGAGCAATATAATCAGCAGACGTCTTAACACGTCTTTAATAACGTTTAACGTTACTGTTTTATTGCATCAAAGGTCGATGTTCTGCAATTTTAATACCTTTTGCGGCTGTGTTTTACCCCATTTTCGTCGGTATATTGCTCTATGATGATGCCACGATGGCTGTGGGAATCTGACAGTTTGCGACCAGCCAGATCATATCTTTGCAGTTTGACTGGTTTACTGTTTTCTATCATACTGATACCAGCAGAGCCACTCTCCGTAAACTGCCAGGCATCGATATACACATCGGTAGCAGAGGTGACGACAAAAAAGACGTTTTTCTTAATATCGGTAAATTTGGTGGCGTCGAGTTCAATCGTATGATCTTCCATCTCATTCGATGAGAATTCGATGGTGGCAGCAGGTTTTGCACCTATCCTGACTGTACGAATCTCCAGTGTACCTGTTCCTTTGGCACGAAGCGTGAATTTTCCGGCACCTGTCGTTCCAAAGTCCAAACCACGCAGATTAATCCACGAACCAGCCTCCATCTTCACCTGCATATTCTCAGAAGCATCGTTGCCCAATGTACTGATTGTACCATTCTTTTGAATATTGGTAAAGTCCTCGTATTCGATACCAGCACAGTTAGCCATAGTCTCAGCCTGCTGCAGTTCATAAGGATTCAAATTCTTGACAGAACTGACTCCCTCGAGGTTCAGTGTGACACGGTTAATAGTCGCTGTTGACTCGTTCACCGTTGCTTTGTTCACGCAGATAGAACGGTAATCACCAGCACTGGCATCTACGGCGCCAGCACTTTTCATAGCATCCAACAGGACACTTCCGTGGTCGTGATAGATATGATAGTAGTTGCCCTGAAACTTCTGCAGGTGTGAATGGTTGTTGCCAGCGACTCCTGGACCATAATAGTCTTTGAATACCCAAGAGTTTGGATCCATAGGATTATCGCTGACCATATAGCACATAGTACCTCCGCCTGGCATGTTGGCACTAATGTTATGCTCATTCTTGTAAGTATTCCACTCATCTTGATTACGACTCCAATGAGAACAATAGGTATAGACATACTTGCCACCTATGACGTTCAGTTCATTGGCCTCAAAATGATAAGGGGCTGGAATCCTAACAGGCTTGCCATCAACTTCGGTCATATTGGGCTTCAGTTTTGCAATTCGGGCGTTGTCGGGAAGCAGCGCACCATTATCATTAAGTCCACCGAAGGAAATCCAACCTATTCCATTCTCATCGATGACCACACCTGGGTCGAAATTGGCAGAAGTTCCCCCAGGAAATGCCCCTGGAGTATCGTAATTGATCATCAACTTATTATTTGGCGACGTCCATGGACCGATAGGCGAATTAGCCTTCAGCACACCCACACCATGACTGCTATTGCAGAAGTAGAGGAAGAACTCATCGGTACCGTCCTCCGTCGTACGCCATGTAACCGAAGGAGCCCACGAGACACCATAGCCCTGGTACCACGGATAAGTCACCCATCCGGCACATATTTTCTTGGTGTCAATAGTCCCATGAAACGTCCAGTTCACCATATCGTCAGTAGAGAAAACAACAATTGATTTAATATCACCATAGCTGTTATCGCCCTTTTTCCCGTTCTTTATGAATTGCTGGTGATCGTTTGTACCATAGACATACAAACGACCATTATACTCCAGTGCCGTAGGATCTGCGCAGAAAACACTGGCACTGATGGGATTATTGTTACTCGTCCCCTTATAGCTGGTAGCCAATTTTTGTGCATTCATCTGAATGCAAGTTGCCACGAGGGCTGCTGTCATAAATAGCTTTTTATACATATTGGTTATTAATTGTTCTTTTCAGCCTGCAAAGTTACGAAATAATAGGTAAAACGTGAAAAAAGGACAAGTCTTTCTTTTCACTTCCGATTACAAATATATTTGCAAGTGTATCATAGACACACGAAAAAGGCACCAAGTAACCACCAATTATTGCTTTTTGGTCGCCACAACCGAAAAAAGCATTGACAGCAGAAGGACGCCAAAGATAATTGCAAGGCTGATAGGCGTAGGAACCACGATATGTGGCATATTGATGGAGAGCCCTAACAGAGAGCCCAGAGCATTAATATATTCATTCATGGCAAGCAACATCTTTACGCCGACAAAGATTAGGATAACACCAAGACCATATTTCAAGTAAGTAAAGTAGCGCGAAATAGCAGCAAGTGCGAAGTAGAGTGCACGCAAGCCGAGAATGGCAAAGATATTACTGGTAAGTACGATGAACGGATCGCGGCTGACACTGAATACGGCAGGGATGCTATCAACGGCAAAGGCAACGTCAGTAGTTTCAATGACCAACAAAGCAATGAAAAGAGGGGTGGCTTTCCTGTTAACGAAGAATTTCTCACCGTGCATCTGGTCAGTGACAGGGAAGAAACGTTTGAACAACCGTACAATGAAGTTATTGCCTGGATTGCCTTGTTGGTTCTCATCATGCGTAAACATCTTTCCACCCGTATAGAGCAGAAATAGCCCAAACAGTCCCAGCACCCACTCAAAACGTTCGACCATTGCTGCGCCAGCAAAAATAAAAATACTGCGCAACACAAGTGCACCAAAGATGCCCCAGAAGAGCACCTCATGCTGATATTTGCGCTCGATACCGAAGAACGAGAACAGCATCAGAAATACGAAGAGGTTGTCCATCGATAGCGACTTCTCTATCAGATAGCCTGCCAAGAACTCCATCGCCTTCTCGTGCGGTTCAGCGGGATAGAACAGCCAGATGCCTGCACAGAACACCAGCGACACACCTATCCATACGGCTGTCATCTGCAATGCCTCACGGACGTTCACCTCATGCTGACCTTTACGGCCGAACATCTTCAAGTCGACCACAAGCATCAACAATACTAACACATAAAATACTATCCAAGCCCATAAGGGCAGTCCCATTAAGTCCATTTCCTTTTACTTTTTCAGTGTAAACTCAAATTCCAATCCGCCATTTTCTGATTGGCGGGCGGTGATAGTGCCGCCATGCAGAAGGACAGCATTCTTCACGATGGCAAGTCCAAGACCTGTTCCGCCAATACTGCGACTGCGGCTCTTGTCGATGCGGTAGAAACGCTCGAAGATGCGGGGCAGGTGTTCCAGGGCGATACCCACGCCGTTATCGCTGAAACGGAACATCCAGTAGTTGTCTGTCTGTTCGGCACTTATATCGATGTTTGTTCCCTCGCCGGCATAGTTGATGGCGTTATCGATGAGATTTCGGAAGATGCTGTAGACGAGCGAGGGATTGCCCTTAATGACGATATGTGGCGGCAAACAGTTGTTGAGCGTCATATGGCGCTTCTTCAGGGCGATGACGGTCTCCTGAACGATGTCGCCGACGATGGCCGACACGTCGGTACGCTCCATCGTCAGCTGGTGGGCGGCATAATCCATGCGGTTCAGCATCGAGATATCCTGCAGCAGGGCCGTGAGCCGATGGGCCTGCGCATTGGTGCGCTCTATGAACTGTCGCTGAGTATCAGGCGGCATCTGCGGATCATCGAGAATGGTGTCAGTATAGCCGAGTATGCTGGCCACAGGGGTCTTCAGTTCGTGAGCGATGTTCTGCGTAAGTTCACGGCGCATCTGGTTCTCCTTGGCAGCCTGTTCACGGCTAATGCGCTCGTCCATGCTGCGGGCATAGCGGTGGAGCAATAGGGCCAGGCCTGCCATTACCACTAGTGAAAATAGTAGCAGGTGCCAGTCGCTTACCTCGTCGAAGGGCTCAAGGAATTTGCGGTCATAATCCTCGAACAGGATAAATGTCAGCGCATAGACGGCAAACACCACCATCACGCTGATGAACATCTTACGGCCTTCACTCAAATGCTTCATATTTTTCGAACACGAATATCACGAATCAAACGAATTATTCTTCAAACAGATAACCGAATCCCTGTCGGCTGACGATAAAGCTGCCATAACGGCCTATCTTCTTACGCATACGGGTAATGTTCACATCAACTGTGCGGTCGCTGACTACAACGTCTTCAGGCCAAACGGCATCGAAGATCTGCTGGCGTGAGAATACTTGTCCACGATGCTTTAATAGCAACCCTAGCAGTTCGAACTCAGTCTTAGTGAGACTTACGCTCTCACCATCAACCGTCGTTGTCTTCTTGCCAAGGTCAAGCACAAGGCCCTCGAAAGAGATAATGCTCTCCTCTGCCCTATTCTGCTGACTCCTGGCGAGCACCGCCTTCACTCTTGCCACCACTTCGCGCACAGAGAATGGTTTCGTCACGTAGTCGTCGGCTCCTAATCCAAAGCCCTGTAGCGTATCGTCCTCTGTATCCTTTGCCGTCAGGAAGATAATCGGCAACTTACTCGTAGCAGGGTCTTTCTTCAACTGCTCAGCCAGTTCGAAGCCCGACATTCCTGGCATCATCACGTCGAGTATCAGCAAATCATATTGCAATGGTTCCTTCTTGATGGCCATTTCGCCCGTATATGCTGCCTCAGCCTCATAGCCTGCAGCACGAAGGTTATAGAGCAGAATCTCGCACAAATCCTGCTCGTCATCCACCACAAGTATCTTCTTTTGTTCCATTTCGGCGACAAAGATACAAATAAAATCGCAAATACCATTACTTTTGCCTGTTACATTATGGTAACAAATGGGGCAAAACCAGGTCATTCAATATTGGCCGCTTATCGTTTAATAAGCGACCAATAAGTTGACAGATTATTCCCACGTTAGGAATAAACAGACTGATTAGAACAACTGACGGACGGCGTGAGCCGTTTCACCCTCGAAGATGAGCACATCGGTCACAGGCTCATAACTCAGATGGGCAAACTGGAGCAGCTGGACAGCCAAGAATGCTCCATCGCGAGAGACGCAGACTTCGGCCATGTAGTTGCCGTTGACAGCTGCTTTTGGACGGTAGTCGCCGATAGCGCTGGCCAATTTCTCAGATGGCGTGTCGAGCAGACGTTTCAGACGTTCGCCGTCAGCGGGTGTATATTCAAAAGACTCTGCGTCGATGACGCTATTCGATAGGGTATAGGTTGCTGTGGTACGCAGACCAAACAGCGATTTGCTGATGCTTACACGAGCATCAGCGCAGATGGTATTCCACATCTGCAGATTCTTAATATTTGCCATTTTCTTATTTCTTTGTTAATAATGTTTGTCCTCCTTTCGGACTAAGGGAAAACTTCATCACTAACAAAGAAGACGCCTCAGTGCGATAACATAGTATCGGCGCGGAGACGCAACAGCCATACAGAGCCGGTGGTAGGCGATGCATGGGAGCTGTAGAAAACTATTTAAAAGGTGAGACAACTGGCCCTTGGTCCATCGTCCAGTATGCTGGCTGGGCTTGCCGCCATGAGTAGGAAGCAAGCGGACGGAACGCGAAGAGGCTATGCGATGGGACGGTGACGGGCGCAATGCAGAGACAGGAGCCGTCTCAGGCTCTTCTGCCACATGGTGTTTCCAACTATCGTGCTGTTTAACCTGCTGTTCGTCTTGCTGACGACCTGTCACAGCTCCTTGGACCTCAACTGCAGAGTCAAGGAAGAAGCCGCACAACAATAAGGCGACAAAAAAGACACGCATAAGATACTTATTCACGTCACCGTCTTCTATACGACTGCAAAGGTACAATTAAGTAAGGAGAAAGCCAAACAAATGCGGTTATTTCTTTTTATATGGCTGCTATTTCCCAAATCTCGCTTGCACGACATTCACCACATAATCGCCCAGTTTCTCACACTCATTGATGAGGTCGGTAAAGATGGTGCCGACAGCGTAGTCGTATTCGTGGTCGTTGATGGCACGGATATTGTCGTTCTTCATTTGCTGCCGCATCTGATTTATTTCATTTTCTATGCGGTATGTATCGCGGATGTCGTGCTCGTTGCGATGCCCCGTCATCACGATATTCATCTGTGTGAGGGCATCATCACAATGATTCATCAAGACTTTCAGATGACTGCTCTGCCATTCGACGAAATGCTTTTCCATTTCACGCTGTCGGTTGATGGTGCGGGCCAGGTTATAGCAAGCATCACCAATAGACTCCAGCTCACCCACCTCACGCAGCATCTGGCGCACCTTCGTCTTGGTCTCGTCGCTCAAGTGGTTCTGACTTACCTGTTCTAAGAATCGGGCTATCTCCAGTTCCATCCTGTCAGTCAGATCCTCTTGATGCTCAATCTGATTAAATAGATGCACAAAGGCTTTGTCTTCCTTCTCGTCCATGAGTTGGCGCACCATTTCAAACATCTGCTGCACGCGATGTCCGAAATGTGCCGTTTCCTTTTGTGCCTGTAGCACAGCAATTTCTGGTGTCTGCATCAGATTGCCTTCGATGTACTTCAGGCGTAGCTCCTCATGCTCTGGCTCTGCTTTCTCAGGCAACAGCCAGCACACCATGCGCTCCATCTGCGGAATGAGTCCGATGAGCAAGGCGGTATTGGTGACGTTGAAGCAGGTGTGGAACATGGCCAGCACCACTGGCAATCGCTCCGTCTGTCCAGCCAACGAGGGGTCGTAGCCTACGAATCCACATACCATATCGACGAAGGGGTAGAACACACAAAGCACCCACACAACACCAAAGACGTTGAACAGCAGATGGGCCAATGCCGCCCGTCGCGCCTGTGTGTTGGCTCCAAGGGCAGCAAGATTAGCCGTTGCCGTAGTACCGATGTTCTCGCCCATCACCAACGCTATACCTAAATATATAGGTAGCACGCCTGTAGAGCAGAGCAGGATGGTGATAGCCATCACAGCTGCTGACGACTGCACAATGCAGGTAATGATGGTGCCAATAGCAAGGAAAGCCAAAATGGTCAGGTGACTGCCGGTGTCGAAGGAGGCAAAGAAGCTGACTACTGCCTCGTTGTGCGCCAGGTCCAGTTCCTTACCGCCTGTGCTCAGCATGACCAGCGAAAGAAACATAAAGGCGATGCCGAATAGGAAATCGCCCAAATAGCGGTGTTGCTTCTTATAGATTAATATCATACCTATAAAGAAGGCAGGGAACACCACGCTGGTCAGATCGACATTATAGCCCAGCGACATGATCCACGCTGTCAACGTCGTACCAATATTTGCTCCCATGATAACACTGATGGCCTGCGAGAGTGTCAGCAGACCTGCGGACACGAACGATACCGTCATCACTGTTGTGGCTGATGACGACTGCACAGCACTGGTTACCAACATACCTGTCAGCATACCAGTCAGACGGTTCGTTGTCATCTTTGCCAATATGTGTCTCAGTTGCGGTCCTGCCATTTTCTGCAGCGCATCGCTCATCATTTTCATACCAAAGATGAGCAGTCCCAGTGCACCCAGCAACTTCAGCGACACCATCACATAATCTTGTGTTGCTTCCATTTTCTTACTCTATTGGATTTATCTTCATGTGCAAAGATAACAAGATTCGTCCTGCCCACAAAATAAATCCTGTTACAATACGGTTACGTAACCATATTGTAACAGCATTCCAATAGAAGAGCAGGTTATTTTTCTATATCGCGGTGCCCCCTAGTGCTATGCTTACTTATTCTTCGTCCTTTTATAGAATTTCTATTATAGAATTTGTATAATTGATTTTTTTTGCTTACTTTTGCACCCAAAAGCAGTATTATGGAGAATCCGTTCTATATCACCGGCATCATCCCTGAGCCTTATTTCTGCGACAGGGAGAAAGAAACACAGTGGATCATACGTACACTTGGAAACAAGGCACACATCCTGCTCACCTCGCCCCGAAGAATGGGCAAGACGCAATTGATACGCCATGTTTTCGAGCAGCCGTCTGTCAAGGACAACTACTATACGTTCTATTCGGATATCTACGCAACAACCAGCCTGCATGAGCTTGTGTTGTTCCTTAGTAAGGAGATCTACTCCGTACTGGTACCCAAAGGAAAGAATGTGCTTGACAAATTTCTGGCAGGACTTCATTCCTTGGCGGGAAGTTTCGGCTATGACCCGGTATCCAATACACCGACTTTCAATATTAAACTGGGCGACATCCATGCTCCAGAGTTGACGCTGGAAGAGATTTTCCGCTATTTGGAGCAGGCCGACAAACCTTGTATCTTCGCCATTGATGAATTCCAGCAGATTGCGAATTATCCTGAGAAAAACGTAGAGGCCTTGCTTCGCACCCATATTCAGAAAATGAACAACTGCCTGTTCATCTATGCCGGCAGTAATCGGCATATCCTTGAAAATATGTTCAACTCTGCAGCCCAACCCTTCTACAACAGTGCAGAGCAGATCTATCTGGACAGCATCGCCAAGGAAGTCTATACAGGTTTCGCTGAAGAACAGTTCACAAATGCCAACCGAAAAATTACGCCCGAAGCTGCAGCTCTTGCTTACAACCTTTTCGAAGGACATACCTATTACGTTCACAATGTGCTCCACAACGCATTCGCCTATATAGACCCCGATAAGGCCATAGATGAATCCGACATTTACAAGATACTTGGTGACATCCTGGAGGAGAAAGGTCGTTCATTTGCCTCGGTGATGAACCAGCTCAATTACCAGCAAAAAGAATCGTTGATTGCCATTGCCAAAGAAGGCAAAGCCAGCGGTGTTACCTCTGTCGCCTTTGTGAAGCAGCATGCGCTAAAATCCCCAAGTTCTGTGCAATATGCCATTAGTGCCCTGCTGGAAAAACAGCTTCTGACATACACAAATGCGGAACGTACAAAGATATACAGCGTTGCTGACAAATTCCTGGAAATGTGGATTTGCAAGACATACTAACGTCTATTTTTTGTCAATCATTCCTTTATCTTCACTGCAGCTCTTGCCTATTGTCTATAAAAGGGTCTTGGGGACAGGCACATGACCCAGTATTGGGTCAGCGGTCCTGTCCCCATGACCCGCAAGACCCACTCAATCGCTGAATAACACTATAACTGAGGCCAGAGACTCTCGACATCTGACGAGGACCTGCCTGCAAGTCCTGCATCACCATAGCAACAATTTGCTTCTGGATGTTCTTGTCTAACGACTGAAATGCAGTTATACTAGCAACACCGCTTACTTGCAAAATCTTTTCTCTCACTACTTCATCAGCAACTACCACTCTTTCACTCTGCATATCAAGGCACTCAACATCGTCAGGCAAAGGAATGCTTATCAGGTCTTGAAGCCCCTCAAATGACGACCGACGTAAAACAGGCTGTATCTGACAGAGTCGAATAGAAGATAATCCCAAATAGTCATTACTCCAGCTGCTATACTTATAATCTCCAGCATCCGTAACAAGACCAGCCTTTACAGGATTCTGATGAATATATCGGAACAACGTAAAGAAATACTGCATATCATCGCATGGCTCACTCTTAAATCTGTCCTGAAATAGATGCCCGATACGGCCATATTTCTTATTGAAATAGAATACATAGCTTGAAGCAATAGATTTCATAATATCCTTTAGCTCCCATTCTTTTTCTCGTAACAGAAGGTGAACATGATTGGGCATCAAGCAATAGGCATAGATGTGACAGGTACATATGGTAGACATCAAATCATTTGAAGGACGGGATGATAAACCAGAAAGAATCCTGATGAACATCACATAGTCTTCATCATCCTCAAAAATGTCTTGACGATTAATACCACGTAGCATCACATGATAAATCCCAGTCCCACTATGTTCTCTTGCTTGTCTTGGCATAGCCCGTTATTAGATGGTCTCTTATTAATAACGGAACATCATGTCCTTTATTGTGCACAAGTGGGTCAAGTGCCTGTCCCCATGACCCCTCATGACCCCGGCTCATCGACAGAGACCGTAATGTCTTCAGCAGAGAGCCGTAATCTCATCGAGAGAGCCGTAATCTCATCGAGAGAGAGCCGTAATCTCATAGAAAATAATTACTGTTTTTTCACAAAGCATCACTTTCCGACCTAACTTATTTAATGTCAGGTTGTTAGGCAAGGTGATGGTGTTATGAAAAGCATCACCTGCCATCACGATAGCAAAACAAGTTGTTTTGGTCAGCTTAACATGCCTTTAACCGATGATTAGGATGCCTTTAACGATACCAAAACAACTTGTTTTGCTGTCTAAGAAGCCTTCTCTATCACCCGAAAAGCCGCTCCGCTGTTCAGCTTGTACCTGTTAATCTGAATCAGAGCCTTAATACTCATCCTCGTTGAAAACTTGGCTCCTAACTGATTATCAGCAACTTACGCCATTATTAACTATTTTTAGCCAAATAAACTTGGCGGTCAGAGGCGGTCAAAGGCGATTCGTTGGCGGGTTGGACAAACATATTCTTTTGGACAAAAAGGTAAATAGTTAAACGATAAAGCATCTGATTCCCTCATTTTTTCTGACTCAATCATTGTCTTTCCCTTTCTGAAAGTTAAATAACTACAATTTTTCATCTTTCGATGATTCTGGTTCGGAATATAAAATGTACCTTTGCAATAGATTTGTCATTATGAAAAGATTATTTCTATATGTTCAGTTCTTGATATTGACGACATTCGCCAATGCAACAGGTCAAGAGAGTGACATCATTTTTATTGATGGTGCCAAGTGGGAACTCTTAGGCCGTCCCATTTGTGCAGATTCAACCCTATATTACAATCTAAAGGCAGTATTACCGAAAGAAAGGTCTATTTCTACTGCTAATTGGGATGGATTCACGGCATTTTGGAGCATCACTCAGGATAAACTTTACTTAGATAGCATTCGCTGTATATACTATGACTCACACCTCAACGTATATGTAGGTAAACGCATACCCACAGACACTTTGCGCCACGTGTTCAGAAAGTACGTTGACGAGAACCGTATCTTAGCCAGCTGGCTGACACAAGATGTTCGTGTAGCCTCTGGGAAAGTGATTTACTATCAGCACCTAGGCTTTGAGCGGAACTACGAGGAAGAGAAAATTCTTAGAGTTAATCAAGGGAAAATCATTGGGCAAAACGTATTTCACAACTTTGTTGTTGAGGGTTTCTCGTTTGATCGACGCGGCCCCGACTTTCAGGCAAAGCTAAAGAAGATGTTTCCTCTGCACATAGAGCGATATCAAGAATTGGCTGATGTGAAACGAATCGTTTTCAGCATCAAGCGGGCAAGTGTTGATGCAGAGGGCAATCTCGTAGAGTGCAAGCTAAAAGCATTCAAACCTGAGGTTGATAATCGACTTGCCGAAGAAATGACTGCGTTGATGAAAGCCTATAAGCCCTGGAGGGCGCTGTACATCAATGGAGAATTCCGTGCATATGGTATCGAAGGATATACTTTCCCCTACGTTATAGACAAACAAAACTAAAAGAAAAATGAGGAAGATAGTTATGGCAGTTCTGTTTGCTGTCGTGGGAATTACAGGATATGCAGACAACAGCAAGATTACGCAACGAACCAACAAGAGTATCACCTTTGTTGTGGACGAGAATCTTACCCCAGTCGATGACCCCATATATGCGCATGTATACAGGTGAAAGTGTTGCTAAGTTTATGTTAAGGGTCTTGGGGACAGGCACATGTATCATGCCCCATGATATACAATCAAACTTTGATTCCGTGATGAAAAGGAAAAAAGTGCTCCATAAACTTGTGTACTTCATTTATTTTGTTTATATTTGCAGCCGAAAGTTAGAAAAAGTGTAGAGAATATACATAAAACCGAACTTTGCGATGTAAATTATGAGAATAGAAAGAGACATTATCAATCAGTTTAAAGCATGGAAAGAGGCTCCCAACAGAAAGCCAATCCTGCTGAAAGGTGCCCGTCAGATAGGCAAGACGTGGGCGATGGAGACATTCGGCAAAGAGTGTTTCAAATACTGTGTCAAGTTCGATTTTGACCGTCATCCCGAATTGAAGTCGGTGTTTCAGGTGTCCAAGGATCCCCAGCGACTCATCAAAGAGTTGATGCTCTATTGTGATCAGCCGATTGTAGCAGGCGAGACATTAATGATCTTCGACGAGATACAAGAGTGCGAAGAAGCGCTGAACAGTCTGAAGTATTTTCGTGAAGAGGCTCCTCAATATCATATCATTGCCGCAGGCTCGCTATTGGGTGTGGCAGTCAAGAAGCGCAAGATGACGGTTCCTGTAGGAAATGTGAAGATCATCAATATGTTCCCTGTCACCTTCCGTGAATTCCTACGTGCCAGCGATATACGTACATACGAGTACATCGAGTCGTTGGATGAAATCCGCCATCTGCCCGAAATCATCATGAACAAGTTGCGCACTGAGTATCGCCGCTATCAGGTGTCCGGCGGTATGCCGGAAGCTATTGTGGCGCTACTTGAAGACAGAGGTGTCGGCGAGGTGGAGTCAGCACTTCAGGGCATTCTCGACCTCTACGAGTTGGACTTCGCCAAATATGCCGAGCCACGCGAGATTCCCCGCATTCATGCCATCTGGCATTCATTGCCAGCCCAGTTGTCGAAGGAAAACCGCAAATTCATCTACAAGGTCATCAAGACAGGTGCCCGTTCAAAGGACTATGAAGATGCCCTGATGTGGTTAGAGGATGCTGGAATGATCTATCGTATCTTTAGCATCAGTAAGCCTGGCATGCCGTTGTCTGCATACGAGGAGACTGACGCTTTTAAGGTCTATGCTTGTGACTGTGGCTTGCTTCGCCGTCTGGCTCATCTGCCTGCAACTGTAGTTACAGACCCCATAGCCAACTATACGGAGTTCAAGGGGGCTATGGCCGAAAATGCTGTCTTACAATCCATCTTGCCCTTCATGGACGACCAGAAGCCATACTATTGGACATCACCTGGAACGGCAGAAGTAGAGTTTGTCATACAATGGGACGATGAGATCATCCCCGTGGAGGTCAAGGCCGAAGAAAATATCAGTGGCAGCAGCCTCTCTGTCTATTTCAAGACATACAGTCCCCACTATCGCATGCGTTTCTCGATGTTGAACCTCCAATATAACTGTGGTCTACTCAGTAGTCCAGCCCCATTGGCAGGATGGCTCGACAAATGGATGACACTTATAAAGTGACGCTACAAACTTGTAAAGAAGCCTGGGCGGTAGGCTCGGGCTTCTTGATTGATGGGGTCGTGCGGACGACCGATGGTTATTCCAGCGTGAGGGTGTAGGAGTGGCAGTACGGGCAGTTCGTAATGTCGTATGCTCCATCTACGTGGTTACACTCTTCGAAGATGACCTCCGAACGTCCATGAACGTAGTCCCACCAGTTTGCGGTGTAGCTCACATGCTCCCAGTAGCCATTATATGCCGTCCAGGTATGGAGCCTCATGCACTTGCCGATGTAGATGCGTTGCCAGCCGTACTTGCCCGATTTGCAGTCCTGCCAATCGTTGTCTCTGTGGTCTTTGTGGAAGGCACCCATGGCGCCCGTCCAGTTGCCACAGCAGTCTTCGTCGCCATGACCATGCACAGTACCGCCGGTAATCGTGATGTGGCCGCAATCAGCGTCCTCGCCCGCACCGATGCCTGCGCCATAGCCATCACCCATTGCATGATTCTCTTCATTGTATATTTCTTTTTTAGTCGTTAATGATGGTGATACGCTGTTGTGGTTTGGCGTATGTCGTGCCCGTAGTTCCACCTAAGATCTTTTCCAAATAGCTGGCCAGGACATCACGTAGCAAGCTCTCTCCCCTGTATGTCAGTTCGCACGCCTTCAGTGTATCGTAGTAGCCACCTGCAGCATAATAGTCGCTGATAGCCACCGTGTATTTCTGGGTCTCGACAATAGGCTGATAGGTGCCGTTGGCATCCATCACTTCCACATCGCTCACGGTATGCGAGGCCGTATGGATGGTGTATCGCATGCCCGACACCTGCGGGAAGTTGCCATCCTCTTCCGGACATTTTGCTGTACACTTGACGAGCATTTCCATCAGTTCAGCACCAGTAGCTTCAATGCTACATAAATAGTTATCGTTAGGCAGTACATTGATGATGCTGCCATAGGTAATAACGCCTGCAGGAATGCCGTTGCGCACAGCGCCACCATTGACGAGTCCTATGTCAGTTCCCATCTTTTCACGGAACGCATCGGTAATGATGTCACCCAGATTAGTCTCGCCACAACGTACCAGTCGGCCGTTAGAGCCGTTGATGGTCAATTCATAATCGCTTTTCGCTACCAAGCGATCAACAATCGTCGCCATATCATCCTTCACAACCTGAATAGCTGCCGACACAGATGTATTCTCGTAAGGAATCTCGTCGAGAGGTATCAGCGTTGTGGTGAGCTGTCCATCCTTAATCAGCAACTTGCCCACATGAGCGAACTGCGTACCCGTCTGAGTGACGTTGACGGGTTGTCCGTCCTTGTTGTTCACATCATGATGCTCTATGGTGGCATGCGAGTGTCCGTCCAGCACTACGTCGATGCCAGCAGTCTTGCTCACCAGTGAGTACGAACTGATGGCATTTTCCTTTTCGGCTTCACCCAAGTGCGACAACAGCACCACATAGTCGGCACCCTCACTGCGGGCATTGTCCACAGCTTGCTGTACCAGTGCGGGCACCTCTTCGTTCCGCAGATCGTAGAGCTGACTGCCGTCAGTATCAAAGAAAGCATAGCTCTCGGCAGTCTCCGTTTCAGGTGTACAGACGCCTACAAAGGCTACACGCTTGTCGCCATACTGGCAGACAGTATAAGGCGAATACACAGTCTGTGTAGCACCGTAGTCAAAGAAGTTGCAGCACACCACGGGGGCATTCACCTGCTGCAGCAGTTCTTTCATGCGTGGTCCACCATAGTCAAACTCATGATTACCAATGGTGATGGCTGCATAGTTCATCTTGCTCATGATATCGACGATATATTGTCCACGCGAGACAGCACCTGTCATACCGCCCTGCAGATAGTCTCCGCAGCTTACCACCACGGCGTATGCCGTATCGCTCTGGTTGATGGCGTCGCGCAGTCCGGCCATTTTCGTGTATCCGCCGATGCTGCAATGCACATCGTTATCATACAATATCACGATGCTCTTCGCCGTAGGTGTTACGATAGGATTATCGTCCACGCTGCACGATGTAAACATACTTGCACCGCAAATCAGGGCGGCGGCCATCACCCAAAGTCTTTCAATTTTCATCATCTTATTATGTGTTTAGAATGCGAGGCAGGCGCGAATCGTGCTTGACATGCCTTCAATAGCGTAAGCATACGAATAGCCTCCACTTGAAATCGTAACGGTATAAGACGTATAGAGATTTTTTGGAGCCCAATAATTGCCATTTAACTGCGAACCTCCTACCGTTGAAAGCTTTGCATTGAGTGCACCATATCCACCACATCCTGTGAACATATTATTCCAATCTGCTTGTAGAGGCAAACTCCACGATTTATTGTCTACCTTAGTTTTGCCGGAAACAGTAGCTTTTGCAGTATCGAAGATTTGACTACCATCATCTGTTAATGCAATAGCAAGCCCGCTTCCTGTACCACTAACATAAGCCACCATGGCCACGGCAGTCGTGCTGGCAGCACTTGCTTTGGCTACGGTAGAATACACCTTACCGTTTTGTCCTACAACCCATCCAATATAGTCTGTTGTGACGTTAGCCAAGTCAGTACCTTCCGTTGCTTCGTGCATCTTAACCGTTATCTCGTAGTATTTCCCATTGGTGAACGAGGCCCCGCTCTTATTATAGACATAGGTCTTGTCGTCAGCAACTGCGGTAAGGGTGACATTTGTACTGCTGATGTCTCTTAATGCAGCAAAGATCTCACTGGTAGCAGAGGCTGGCGTGATGGTGATGTCGCCTGTCTCTGTATCCGAGGTCTTCAGTCCGTTGGCTGAGATACGTAAGCTCGTTGCATTGATAGCCGCATTGCCGTTGTTCTTGTCTTGCAGCGTAAATTTCACAATGGCTTGTTGGTTAGTAAACGTAACAGCTGAAGAAGCAGTGATGTTGGTGCCGTCAATCGCTGTAATGTGAGCCGTAGCTGTGGCATAGTCGTATTTCGCTGCGATGTCAGCAATGGTACCTACCTGACCGGTATAGCTCCATGTCTGTTGAGGGAACTGCAGGGTCAAATCGTGAGGCAAGTCGCCAGTAATGCCAGTTATTGCTCCGTTCAGCCGTGCCGTGGCGGCATTGGCATCAGGAGATAGTGAGCCAGTTGCCCACGTGCTACCTTTTACATATACATGTTCTGTCGTAGCCCACGTTGGTGTCAGCGTGCTACCGGACAGGGTCAGGGCACGCGTTGTGGCATCAGAGCCTTTCGTGGCATCCACAGTCAGGTAGTAGGTCTTGCCTGGCTCCAAGGTCTTCTGCTCCACGACTGCGTCGTCAGACGAACAGGCTGTCAGCGCAAGACCTGCTATCAACAGAATACTAAGATATTTATTCTTGATCATATGATTCGACGTCCTCCTTATTCCCATGTGCCAGTTTCTGTATCATAACCGCTACGCGTAGCCTGTACACCAGAACTACCCGCCAGCAGATGAACCTGCTGGCGGAGTATGATAGTTTTCGACAAAGGTGTCTGATACGTTTTCTTACTCATACTTATTTCTTAACGGTCTTTTGTCCGTTCTGAATAATGATGCCGCGGCTGCTTTCAGTAGCAGGCGTACCACTGGTGGTATAAGCCTGTTGGCTAGCAGGATGTTGTACTATTTTTGCCTGTGGAACACCGACGGTACCGCTTTTAATCTTCTGGTATTCTGCACGGGCCTTGACCAACTGAGCCTGATAGGCATCAGTGCATACGATGGTTGCGAAGATGCCAGCAGCAAGCATGAGCGAGGCATCAACATCAGTCTTCCAGTGGTGACCGCAGATAACACGGTTCAGTGCATATTCACGGGCACGGCAGAACAGATCCTCAGCCAAGTCTGGAGCCAACGTAGCAAATACAAATGCTGATATCCAGCCTCTTGACGAGTGACCTGAAGGATAGCTGTATGTGCCAGCCTCTTCCTCATCCTCCTCAGGCTTCAGCGATGGTTCCTTAAACTGAGCAAAAGGGCGTACGCGCTTCCACTCATCTTTCACCTTTTTATTGGCGGCATGAGCGTCAGAAACAGCACGCTGCAGCAGTGTTATTATTTCCGGTGTCGTCTCGTCAGTCAGTTTCACTCCCAATATTCCCTCATACACATCATCCAGCGTAGCACTCTCGTCGTAAAGAGCCTGTTCACTGACAGTCTCGTTCTCGCGCATCTCACGGCCCCACTGATAGTAGTAGAAGTCGTAGGTAAAGTCAGCGCCAGTCAGTTTTGGTGGTGCAGGCAGCCATCTCAGTCCGTTAGGACGTGTCTCATCAGTCAGGTAGCCTTCAGGAAATTTACTCTGTGCCCAAACACTTGTTACGGTAACAATGGCCATGGCCATCAATAAAATCTTTTTCATATAGGTTATTTTTTTTAGTTAGTTATTTAATGAATATCGGTTTGTAGATACCATCTGTTCCTGTTGGTGCAATGTTTGCATCAAACTTCATCCATTCGATGGTAAAGATGCGATGCAGTTTGTCGCAATAGTACGACAGACTTACAGCAACACCTGCTTCGTTGCTGCCAATGGCCAGCGGGAACTTCCACTGGTTGCCATTCTGTACTGCAACAGCCACGCCACGTACCTCATTGCCGATAGTAGCGCAGAGCAGGTCCTCCGTCGAGGCATACTTCGCAAGCGTGTCCTGTAGCTGTACGTCAACACTCATAATCTGCTCATACAGGTTGTAGTTAGGCACCTGCCATGATGGACGCACATCTGTACCCGAAGAAATCTCGGTTGGTGTCGGAGGCGTTGGTTCCTTAGTTGTCCCGTCGTCGTCCGAGGAGCAGCCCCACGCCAATAGGGCGAGGGCTGCTAATGCTAATATACTCTTTTTCATTTTCATCATCAATTTTCACTTATCACTTTTCACTATTCACTTTTCACTTAACCACCACTGCTTTGCCGTTGTAGATATATACACCGCTCTGCGTCGGTTTCTTACCAATCAGGATACCACCCACATTATACCACTGCCCGTCGTGCGGCATCTGGTCAAGTGCCGTGAAGCTGATGGCAGTAGGACTGCTGGGCGTACCGAGCACCTTGTTGGGTGCGTAGCTGATGCGGCTGCCAGTCATGGCCACCGTTTCGCCGTCACGCTCAATCACGAAGGTCAACGGCTCACTGTACTTGGCATCACTGCCGATGTTCAGATAGTAGTTCTGCTCATCGTCGGCAACAGCCTCGGCCATGCGTTCGGCACCACTGAATACTACCAGACGGTCGCCGACCTCAGTCTCAAAGCCCTCTACGGCAGCTACGATATTCATCGTCGTCGCAGTGCTGACCAGACGTGGAGCCTGGCTCGTACTGCTGCCGCTATAACGGTTTTCTGAGAAGTATTGTGGGTAGTAGAACTCTGCATCGCTGTTGGCCACTCGTTTCAGCATGTAGCCCTTACCGGCCTCCATGTACTGCAGCGAGCCCTTCCATATCATACCATTAGGCGAACTGCAGGCAACGGCAAACTCATCTTGCGACTTAATCACATCACCCTCCTGAGCCTTCTCTGCGTAGTCAGACAATGCCTGAGATATTGGCAGGTTGATAGGCGACAGGTAGCCAATACGGTTCCAGTCCTTATGTACCTTGACGTAACCTAATGCCATCATCAAACCCTCCAGATATACGGTCTTGTCGCTCATCGAGTAGATGCTGTACATCTGATTGCCCTTGATGGTGATAGGCTGGTCCTCATTGCTCCATCGGTAGCCACGAGCGGCGTTCTTGTCTTCAATGCAGGTGTATTGCTGCACGTCAGAGCCGTCCACGGTCGTGATCATGTCGCCGGCCTCCCATATTGTCATGTCGTTCAGGAACTGACCTACGGTCTTGTTCAGTGGTACGACAGGTATGGTTACCCAGTTCCATCCCTTCTTCAGGTCAAGCCACCATACATTGTTTAATGGATCATCCTTTAAGACAACAGGATTAGTCGACGAACCTAACAAGGCATCCTTTTCAAAGGTATAGGTCTTACCATCTTCTGGAATCAGCTTGTAAACAGATCCCTTCTGGGCTTTGAAGAAACGGAAGTTAAGCTTCGGCTTCGAACCATCGGGGTTAGTATAGCCGTAGATAGTAAGATAGGCGAGTGCTTCGTTGGCATTAGCCGTTTCCTTCAATTCGATATGAGCCACGCCCAGCGTCTGCTGGTTCTCATCGAATACGGCCAGGATGTCCTCCTCTGAGTTAGACACTACACCGTCGATCTTCACGCGTGCCACCATCATCATCGTCTGCTTCTGCTGCTTCAGGAGGTCGCTGACGGCCCATTCGGGTTCGCAACCACGAACACGCAGCGTGATAGGCAGCGGTTCGGTCATCTTGTTGTCGCCGATAAGCGATACCTGCTCGTTATACGTACCTATGTTTATATAAGGAGATACGGTGAACGTGATAACCTGTTCGTCGAGTGCGGCAATGGTACCGGCAGTCTGAGATGCCGTAATCCATACCGGCAGATCCTGCAGATTGAAGTTCTGAGTCAAACCGCTCATATTCTTCACTGTAGCCTCGAAGGTCATACCCTCGCCGTAGTTAATATCCTGATCAATGCGTTTCACATCCCAGCGCAGCGGGTTACGATATACGTAAAGATTCAGCGTGATGGGCGATGCCATCAGGTTGCCCTGCAGGTCGGGAACTTCCTTCGCCGTTACGTAAAGGTTAGTTTTCTCTACCATATAGTCGGGCTCGTTCACACTGATATACAACTCATTGGCGTTAGCCACAAAGTTGTAGTTTATGTTCTCCAGCTTGGCGCTGCTCACCATTGGTGCGTAGTAGTCCTTGTCGGCAAAGGTCTTCACTACCTCTTCGGCAACCAATATGTCTCGACGGTCCTGTATCTTGGCCTGACTGTCAACATAACGTTTCAAGCTCTCACCCGAAGCAACCAGCATCTGGGTGTTGTCGTCAGAGTTCACTGACTGCTCGAAGCTCAGGTAAGCCATCAGCGGACTTGTAGTGCCAAGTGGCGTGTGGTTCGCATACTCCTTGATGAGGTTCAGTGGCAGCACGCTTGCAAACATACCCACCTCGTCTATGTTACCAGTCATCACGTTCGTTTTTGCAGCACGGTCGGCATAGGTTGCACCCAATGCAATGCTATCGCCACTGATACCGCTAAGACTGTCGGCAGCGAACGTGTCGATCAATCGTTTGTCGATGTAAACGTTAGCCACATTCTGCGAACGCGATACGGTCATGGCAAAGTGGTGCCACTTGCCTTCGTTCACGGCAGTATTCGTCATTCTCTCGAATCCAGCCGAGCGAACATAAAGGTTAGCATCCTTCATACCGATGTTAATCTTGTTGTCGTCGCCGCGCTCTGCCTTACCGTTCGAGAACAGTGTAACGTTCTGTTCGCTCTCCCTGAACCAGAACATCAGCGTATAGTCGTGCATCTTGCTGCGGTCGAACGGAGTAGGATTCAGCACCAGTCCCTTGTCGCCCTTGAAGCCAACCGAAAGACCACTTGGGCGCTTCCAGGTTGTACCCCACATGCTCAGGTCCATACTGCCTGGTGCTTTGTCGTAAGCCACAGTGCCCTCGCCCTCGTTCATCGGATAGTAGTCGAGCAGTCCTGTCTCATAGCCGTTCAGTGTCTTGCGGCCGTAGGTGTCGAGATCGTTGCTTGTCATGGCACGGTTCCACAGGCGCATCTCCAGCATGTCGCCCTGGTATGCATCCTCAACTACACCATGGAAACCAACCTTCAGCTGCGACGACTCTTCATACTTACCTGTCAGCGTCTTCTTACCAATCAAGTCGCTCTGGTCGTAGAAGCTCACGGTCATGTTATCCCCAGTCTGGTCAACGGCGTATGCCACCTCGCGCAGTGCATGGTTGAATGGTATGGTCTGATCCGACTCAACGCTCTGGCCGTTGATCGTAGCAGTAAGCTTGCGGTCGGCACTCAGTCCGAAGCGCAGTCCGTTCTCATCGCCACCATGCGAGAATACGGTCATTGGAATCTTTTCGTCGGCAGGATCCAGCATCACGTCGATGGTGAAGTTCTTGCCGGCCAGATTGCGGGTGCCCTGTGTATAAGCGAGACTTGTGCCGGTGAATGTCAACGATGTCGACGTTGTGATGTCGTTGCTGTTCTTGGTTCCCAGCATCTCAAAGTTATTGATCTTACGCAGGTAGTTACCGGCAATAGGCTCCGAGAACTTAATGATAATGTCGTCGCCGATATCCAAGATACCATCGGTTGGCTCCGGTGTGCCGAAGGCCACTGGACGACGGGTATCTTTAATACCCGACAGTATATCCGACGAGCGTGTCAGGAACCCATTACCGTGGCGGCAGTAGTTCACCGCACGTATGTCGTAGTACTGCTCTATCGGGTCAACCTCACCATAGAACGAAGCCACGATAACACCGTTCGAAGGAATGGTGTCGGTGACACCACTGGCCTTAGCCATCAGATCCCTATCGGCGTAATATGAGCAGACGTTCACCCAGTCCTTGTCGCCTTGTGTCGACAACTTATATTGCAGCTCAATATGGTCGAAGCCACGATAGTTCGTGTCAAAGCCGTCGATCGTTACAGGCAGATACCATGCCTGGCGCTTTCCGTCGTACGGGCTCTCGGTATTCACAACCCAATTGCTGCCCGGCGAGGTAACGTTAACCTTACCGGCTGTCGGCACGAAGTGCGCCGAGAACTTGCAATCGAACACACGGCTGGCGTCTTCTGGGTCATACAGGCATAGTGTCAGGTCGTTATAATCGAATTCCTTGCCTGGGTAAACCTCAATCTGCTTGGTAAATACCACTACCTCGTTATTATTGTCACGACAGGGGTACAGCGTGATGTTAACGCCCTGCGAGGTAATCGGGTTACCATCTACATATACCTTGGCACCGTTGGGGTTACTGCTGGCCAGCAGGTAGTAGTTGAATACCAGCGAAGCACGCTCGGGATAGTCGCTCTCGTTGGCCATGTGTAGCGTGAAGCGGGCAGGCTCGTCGTAAGGCACATTGCTCACTACGGGTTCCTCTATCCATATTTTGGGTTTATCGGCAGGCACGGTAGCCACGTCGATCACGGTGCCAGGCTGATACCACTTCGTGGTGCGCTCCTTCTCGTAAGGCTCACAGGTAACACCGCCACGGGTGCGGAAAACAAAGCTTGAGTATACCCTCTCGCTGTCGCTCAGATAGTCGGTAGGGTTAGAGCCAAGTTTACCATAGCGCAGCATATCCAGCACATCGAGGGTCATATTGGCGAAACTGCCATCACCGTCTCTGGTCATCGTCTGTTCGTTGGCCGTGCGATAAACATCTACCGTCAGGCTCGACTTGCTCGAAGCTGACAATGTAAAGCCTACCTTCTTCGACTTGCTCTGCGACATGCCGCTCTTGTCGGTAAAGTTCAGCGCTAATACCGGCTGGAACGATAGGATAAAGTATTTTCCGCCCGAGCTCACTTCAACCTTTTGTGAATTATTCTCACCTTGTACTATTTGTTCCTGTGGTTTGTTTTGGGCATTAACACCGGTTTTCTCGAAAGCTTTGATAAATGTCTGTATCACACTCAGAATTCCTGTCGTTACCTGCCCCAGATCGTTGATACCAGGATAACGCAGACTACGGCTATTGGTCTGTGAGGCCGAGAAGCTCTCGCTATATTGGATGTTTGCACCACCATCAAAATCGTATCGTTTCACAAGATCACTCTCCGATACCTCAATCTTCTGGCGCTCATTCTGTGCCAGTATATAGAGCCAGGCCTCAATAGTCTGGTTCAGGCTCCTGATACTGTCGCCATCTATACCCTCTTCAGGATAATAGCATTGGTAGCTATTGGTATAGCCGAATGTTACATCGTTCTCGGCCACCTTACTTACATAAGTAGTACGTTTGTTCTTGTCGGCCAGTGCCTGTGCATATTCAGCCGAAGTGCCCATAGGCAGAATCAGCGCATTACGCACCTTGAGGAGATCTGGTATCAGTTCGTTCTCGATATAGTGCTGTGAGTGTACAAATGTAGAATTCAGTTTCGGGCCTAAGGCCATCACCTCATCACGTATCAGGTAGATAGGCTTACCCGTATCGTCAATACCCTTGACCAGCACCTTGGCAGTACCGGTCAGCACCTTGAACTTGGCTGTGTTGCCTAAACTGTCGGTTGCCTTGAAGGTTCCGCCCTCGTGGGTCTTGTATATCTGATACATGCTGTCGGGGACAACACGCAGGGCAATGGCATCCTCTACCATCACCTCGGTGGTCATACCAATAAACACATCGGCCTTACCGCCTATCCATTTCTTGCTCGTCGACGTCTGTACACGTTCGGTCACGTCGAAGTTGTAACTGAAGTTCCAACCCTGGCTGTAATAGGTAATGAGGTCTACACTCATGATATTCTTCTTTTTCGAATCGGTAAACGTACCGGCCTCTGTACCTGCTCCACCCATCGATGGAATAACCACCTGACCTTTATAGATACTGGCATTCTCGCCCTGTCCGTACGAGAACGTAACACCGGCCGATCCGTTCATGTCGGCATTATAGGTGTAGCTCAGTTTCGATCCAGCCTCCAGATAAGCCGAACTGTTACCGCCTGGCGGGTCGCGCAGAATATCGATGAGCTGCGGAATACTGCTGGCCACCGACTTGCGGCCCTCGGCCTTGGCTTTAGTAGCCATCACGTAAGCCTTGAATATCTCGCCATTCATTGGCTTGATATCAAAGAATGAGTTGTCGTACTCCAGCGTGATACTAACATTCATCAGTGCCGACTCGTCTGTCTGCAGAGCGGTTGTATTCTTCGGGGTAAAGATGTACGACGCACCGCCGTTTTCGTCGAGCGTCAGTTCCTGAGTGTCGGTACCGCTTATCATACCGTTCTTAATGGTCACCTTTCCACCCTTCAGCTTCACAATGTCGGGTTCGTTGCTGCTATTGTTATTATAATAGTACTTCTCGCAGGCCTGCAGCATCCAGCCATAAGGCGAGTTACACATAAACACAGGATAATTGAATGAGTACACACCTATGCTGTCTTTCTCCCCGGTCTTCTTCCAATACCAGGTATTGATAACGGCCTTGTTACCTATGTTATCGGCAGCCGTCACCTTCTTCACACCGAAGTAGGGCTCATCGCCTACGTTAAACTGCTTCACATCTACCGTAGGTATGGCGTGGTATATGCGGTTATACTCGCAGGTATCGCCTTGCACGTTGAACGACAGGTCGAGTGTCTCGCCCACCTTACCTTCCTGGAACAGGGTGGTATAGCCCTGAGCCGATACCTCGATGACCTTATACTTGGCAGGATGCAGAGTCAACAGGTATTCGCCCGTCTTGTTTTCAGGACGTACGGTAATGGTGTGGCGCGTTACGTTTACACGTGTGGTATCGCGATTGTCCAATCCGTAGGTGTACTGATAGTCGGCACTCTTTACGGTCTCGTCGCCCTGTATGCGGATAAGGTAAGAGGCGTTGTCGCCCTCCAGCTGCATCACTATCTTGATAGAATCGCCCAGATTGTTCACCGACATCGACTCGCCCAGCGGCAGACTACCCTGATCGTCGCCACCAATTACACGGCCTCGCAGCACAACAGTGGTAGAGTCCCAAAGATAAACGCTCGATACGTTTGTATTAAAGTTATACATGGTCTCCATGCCTGCAACGGCATCCTTGTTGATCAAGAAACCGTCGTTGGCAAAGAAGTGTCCCTCCTTTACAGCCTGTACCGAATGGCTACCGGCAGGAATACTCAATGAGAAGGCACCCTGGGTGTCGGTAATGATCTCTTTCTGGTTGGCATCGCGCATCAGGATGCCATCGAGCTTGAACGATACGCCCGGCACGGGAATCGAGGTGTCGCGATAGAACACATTACCCGAATAGATGTAATAGTTATCCATGTAATAGTTGAAGCCCTGCGACCAGTTAGAGTTCTGGCTGAAGGTTACAGTGCCATCGGCATTAGGGCCGGTAAAGCCACCACCTTTTACATATATCTGATAGGTACCAGTGCCCTGATAAGGCAGACCGGTGAACTCATAGAAACCAACCTCATCGGTTACGGTGACATACTGAGCGCTGGCACCGATAATCTCGCCAACGGGTTTACATATCACTGTGTCGCCGGCCATGGCAGTACCGTCGGCCATGCGCAGATAGCCACTTATTCTACCAGTAGGTTCACACTGGGCACCTGTGGCAACGGCATACTTTATATGCATGCCCTCACACTGCAGAATGCTCTCTACACGGTAGTCGTACACCTGCTGTATCAGCACCGTATTATCTTCGTAGAACTGCTGTACCAGATTGGTAGCAATAGTATCGGTCCATGCGGCATTTTCGTCGGCAGCATGCAAGCGTCGCAACACACGGTAGTAGTCGCTTTCGCCGCCTGATGTTTCCCATGTCAGGCCAACACTGCTCTGTTTCTTCTCGGGCGAAACGCTCGTAATCTCGTTCAGATTAACAAACTTGTACGAGGCATCGGCGCCCTCCTTCTTCGTAACATGATAGGCCAGCGTGTCGGCCTGGGTGCCGGCAATCATCAGCGACGATGTGCCACGCTTTACCACCAAGTCGAAGTCGTACTCCACACATTTGCGAGTCAGGTTGTAGGTAAACTCGTGCTTCTTGACGGCATCTTCGTTACCCGAGAAATCAATCATATTGGTAGTAACACCATTCTCGCCCTTCATCTTTGAGTAGAGCATAAATTTAGCGCGCGAATCCCATAATGTGACGTAGTAATTGTTCTGGTTAGTTACATCTGCCAGTGGTCGCAGCAAGCCATCGGTTTCATACCACTGGTCATCACCAAGGGCTGTCTTCAGTTCGGCCAGCGTCATCTTTTCGGCCGACGTGCCTTGCCTATTCACACTGACAGAAGTTGCAACAGGCACAGCCATGCCATCTGTCAGCTGCCACGAGTCGGCTTTCTCTGCGTTCATCAGCGCAAGCACTTCATCCTGGTCCGATTTATCATGATTAGTTACGTTAGCCCACGAATTCCTGGTCGTGGTATTGGTGCTCACACCATTGCCTCCCCAGCTCCTATTCGCTAGGTTATTCGAAGAGTCTATGCAGTAGAAGTACCAATATACATTTTTACTGGTACTGTGGTCGTAGACACGATGGAAGAACCAGCCGCCTTCACCACCCCAGCCGATGATGGCACCGCCGAACGTAGCATAATCATCTATATCTTTTTTAATTAGGTGCCATGACTCTTCATTGTATTCTATTGCCTCAAGTGTCTCGTCATACCATTCCTTAGAAGCTGTAAGCGTGCCATCGAAACGGGTATCGCTGATATATGCATTTGCACCACCGACATGACCTATGATACCGCCGAGATAGCGATCTGTTGTGGTAACGTTGGCTGAAACCCATACTTTCTCAACGTGGATGTCTGGGGTGCCATCTCTGGCACCAATGAGACCTGCGGCATGACGACCACCAGTGACACTACCCGTTACGTGCAGATTCTTGATTGTCACATCGCCTACGATTCTGAAGGGAGCTGCGGCCCATTGGGCGGTATTGATGTTTGCGGTTATCGTGTGGCCGTTACCGTCGAAGATACCACAGTAAGGCTTATCATCGCTTCCCAGCATATCGGTAATGGTAATGTCGGCAGTCAGAATGGCATTAATCTTGGTACCCTTGTTCGCATCATTTACTATTTTCTGCAAGCGCATCCAGCCGTCTTCATCTCCAACGATAAAATACGACTGTCCGTCGGTTTCGTAATCACAATAGCTCATGGTGTAGTAACAGTTGTTGAGCGTCAACGTGGCAGCTTTGTCCTTACGGGCAAAGGTGCTACATCCGGTCATATCGGCCGGCACGAAAGCAGGCGAGAACAGGCAGTTGGTCATCGTGATAACGCAGTTCGGCCCGGCTACACCTACGAAGCCGCCGTTATTGTTACACTTATCACCCTGAATAGTACCGATAAAGGAAGTGTTGGTAATGTTTACAGACGATGCGTCCATCCATCCTATTACACCACCACTGCTGGCATCGCCTTCAACCTGGCACTTCATGTCGGCCATCACCACGCAACGTTCGATAGTAACATTTCCTCCTGAATGAATAGTACCTATCAAGCCGCCGGCAAATTTAGCTGAACTGGTAATCGTACCGGCTATGGTCAGATCGCGGATTGTAGCATTATATACCTCCGAGAATGGCGCAATAAATTGCTGGTTGCCACTATAGTTCACGGTAAGCGTATGGCCGAAGCCGTCGAAAGTTCCATTATACGCATAAAGCTTGGTTCCCACCATATCCTGACAGTCGGAGATATCTATATCATCCAGCATGACAGCATTCAAGGAACGTTGGTAATTATCACTTGTACGTGCTACAAAGCTCTTCCAGTCATCCTGATTGAGAAGCACCATCACAGCCTTGTCATAGCTTGCTTCGCCTCTTCCAACCATCTCCTGAAGCTCGGCCCACTCATTGTCGTTGTGAACAATGAATCGGCCTTCATTGTCGTACTTAGGACCCGACTTGTAGTTAAACTTCACAATGTGCTCCTCGTCGTTCCACGTGTCGGTTCGCTGAACAGATGCTTCGGTAAATCCTGGCAGCGCTAACACAGCCGGCACAACATCCATCGATACACCCGACCCAGATTTCCAGTTCCAAATGCCCGCTACACTACGGCGCACACGATAGGCTACAGGCTTATTCTTATAACGATCGAGCAACGTGGTGTCGGTGTAGCTATAGGTATCCTTATTCTTCTCAAACGCATCTTCCATCGAGATGGTGGTCCATCCATCGTCGTTCGAGGCGATGGAACCATTCACATTGCGCTGTAACTCAAAGTTATCGCTGTCGTCAAAGTCATCCAGGTCGGCCCTGTTCACTTTCCACGTTAGCGAGACCTTACCGCTTGGCAGTACTTGAGCCTCCAGATTTACGGGAAAGTGCAACATGTTAGTTGCAACCTTAACAGAATTTACATTTCTATTATAATTCTCAAAGTCTTTTACTTTTGCATTCACATAGATGTCCTTCCACGGGCGGTCGGCAGGTATATAGATATAGTCTAATATCTTATCAGTCAGTTTCTGGCTATAGGTAGTACCAGTAATCGCGTCGGTGTAGTAAGCAGTTGCACTCGTAACGCTTTTGGCTTCCACGGTGTATGGAATCATGATAGTACCGGGGTGATCGGTACTGTACGACAGCATAGGATCGTTGAGCGATATACTTACCTTCGAAGCTGCGGGACAATCCCATTCGGCCATCTTGTACCAGTCATTAGTATTGTCGACGTTTGCACTTTTAACGTTAGATGGAATATACCAGGTATGGCCAATATCTTCACTTTGGCACCACAAATAGAACGTGTATTTATGGCCGCGCATATCCAGATCAACAGTCCAGTCGACTACCGTCGTAAAATGATCGTCGTTGCTATCGTCAGGTCCTAACGTAATACACGTATTAACAGTAAAATACTGGTAGCCTCCTTTGGTTTTACCTACAAGCTGCCATGTACCAGGTTCATATACTTGTATGTCAACAGGGCCACTCTCATCATCACTCGTCAATTCGTTATAATGATTGTAAAGTCCCCATTCCAGTAACTTTACCATTTGAGTACCACCATCGACGGTGTAATAAATATAGCCCTTTCTAATACCCTCGTTCTGATTGCCATCATATTGGGTAGGCAACGTAAAACGAATTTTGTCAATTCCCTGCGGAATAGCAGTGAAATACATCGTGTTTTGCAAATAATCATCGGCCCAGGTGCTCTGAGCGGAGAATAGCATACACATTATTAATAATAACGCGCGTGCATGGACTTTAAAAAAATCATGTTCTTTTGTCATAAATCGATTGTTTTATATAATATTTGTAATCGTCTTCTTTTTTCTTAGTTTTTGGACATACTGTTTCGCAACAACTGTCATTTTTCTCGAATAGATTGTGGATGCAAAGATAACAAAAAAAAATGGTATTAACAAGAAACATGATGCACGCATTTGGGCCATGTACCAAATGCGTGCATTGAAACCAAAAAGAGGTTACGGCTCATCGGCAGAGAGCCGTAATCTCTTCAACAGAGAGCCGTAATCTCATCGAGAGAGAGCCGTAATGTCGTCGGCAGAGAGATTACTGCTCTCTATAGGAATATTAAAATATCCCTCCCTTGGTCCCGTTACAGGCCTCAAAGGCCGATGTACAAAGGGCTGAGGGCACGGGAGGGATAAACGATGTCACTCCCGTCTCCCTCCCGTTTTTTATTTTTTCCCTCACGCAGCCTTCAAAGGAACGGCTTTGTAGTAGGCTACATGACTATGCTCCTTGCGTTCGTATTCAAGGCTCACGAGTGCACGTCCCAACTCCACTTTTGCCTTTGTCGTAATAGCCACATTGGGATACTCGTCGCGAATAATCTCGAGCATTTCTGTAGTACTCAGCGACTTCACCTTCTCGCCCTCTTTGGGCTTGCGGAAACAGGCATTCACCATCTCTGCAATGTCCTTCTGTTGCATGTAGGCCAGGTTCAGCTGCTGAATACGGACCACCTCTTCGTTGTTGAACCAGTATGGCGTCTCCAACACTCGGATTTCATGCAACACCTGCGCATACAACTGCTCGTAGTCGATGTCGCCCGCATTGTCGATGAACTGTCCCTTTGGAATAGTCATGCAGATGTAACGGCGACTGCCAGTAGCATCAGTCAAGGGATGTGGATTGTTGGTCGTCGACACGAACGAGGCATAGCGAGGACGATCATCCTGAGCTCGGCCAAAGATGGGGCGACCGTTTACCTTGTTCTTCGACAAGGTCTGCTTCAACGCTGCGTGCTGACTGGGCCGGATAGCGTCCAACTCGTCGAGGTTCACCAGCAGATTGTTTGTCAGCGCCATCTCTTTATTAAACTTGTTCGACAGGTCCAGGTGATCCAGATAATACTGGCGCAGATGCTGAGGTAGCAGTCGACGCAGAAAAGTGGTCTTGCCACAACCCTGAGCGCCAATCAAGACGGGAACCACCTCGTTGCCGTGCATCGTGTCGAGTTGCAACCAATGGGCCACAGCCGAGCGTAACCATATACTAAGGTACGCGAGCTGCTCAGAGCTGATGCCAGGAATACGACTGAACAAACGGGCCACATGGTTCTGTCCGTCCCATTGGGGCAGCTCGTTGAGGAACGCCAGAACAGGATTGTACATGCGAATCTCCTCTGAGTTGACATACATGGTGATGTCAGCCTTGGGGTTGCACGATTCGTCCAGGCCCTCACGAAGGGCTTGGATAATAATGCTGTTCAGGGCCTCCTGCGTCAGCGGACGATAGTCGGCTGACGGCTCAGACCTCTGCATGAATTCCACCTTTCCGCTCAGCACATTGCGTCGCAGACGGTAGTTGTCGTTAAGAAATTGCTCGATGATGAGCACACTCTCGTTTTGAACATTTTGGGGCTGTTCAACCACCACTAAAGATTTTTGCTCCATAGTTCTTTAGGATCTCGAAATGGTTAATAAAAAAATGTTATTGGCTGGCTTTTCATGGTGTGTTTCTTGTGTTTCCATGATTCCAGTTTTCCGATTGCAAAAATACAAAATTTTTTGGAGATTTGCAAGAAATCAAATCAAAAAGTATGCATTTTAACACTTAATTTTCGCCCAATTCCTGCAATAAAATAAATAAGGTGTGCAAAACAGCGTGAGGGCAAAAACAAAAAAAAGGGAGGGAGACGGGAGTGACATCGTTTATCCCTCCCGTGCCCTCAGCCCTTTGTGCATCGGCTTTTGAGGTCTGCGACGGGACCAAGGGAGGGACATTTCCGATTTCTTCGAAAAAATTGCATTCTCAGCATCGCCTATTAGCCTATGCTTCATCAAACTCTTGAGTTTACGCCTACTAAACCTTGCGTTTACTTAATCTAAACTGGCAGTCCGTAGGCATCGGACTCGCAGTCCGTAACGTTCGGACTGACAGTCCGAAGGGACGGAATATTCCCACGCTGGGAACAAGACATTCCCACCCTGGGAATAAAATGTTCCCAGCGTGGGAATAAAATTATTACACAGGTTGCTTCTTTTCTTCAATGTATTTTTCAATGTACCTTTCAATTGTAATCGTTCTTAATAAAGCAGACCAAAAAGCCAAAGAGGTATCTTCTTGCCGTGACCTATATCGATGCCATCACTGACAACGTAGCTGTCTTCAATTCCTTTTATCTGTTTGAAACCTTTATTCTTTCCTCCTACTTCGAAAAGCCATCTCCCATCTACAACTAAATCGCCCTGATTTGGCATCGATAGCTTATGGCCGACACCCACCTGCGATGCAAAATATGTCTCACGCATTGTCCCCGCTTCAACACGTGGAGTCAGACAATGCATGAGGTTGGTGTTGTAGAACAGGACCTTTTCAGGCTTCGTCAGCATGTTCATCCCACTATCAACAGAGTAAAGTCGGCGCACCAATGCCGCCTTATCCATCAGATCGATGAGCTTCAACACATTATTGCGTGAAGCTTGTAACGTGACGCAGAGTCCAGATATGTTCAAGGTGTAAGGCGAACTTTCTGCCAATACCGCCAGTAGTTGCTTAGCCTTATAGACTGAATCGTATTCTATATTGCTGACTGACGGAATTTCGCTGGTGACGATAGTTTCTATCACCTGCTGGAGGCGATCGAAAAAACCATCGCCTTCTTCACGATAGAAAGGATAATACCCAGTCTCAAGATATTTTTCGAAATGCTGCAGAACCTTAACCTTCGACGTCATCTCCGATGCCAACATAAAATGGTCAGTCAGTATTGTTTCTAAAGAGAAAACAGGCAACTGGGCCACCTGTTCCAACTGCAGGTATTCCCTGAATGACAATCCTTCCAACGTGTATTGGCGATGACGGCGTGAAAGATCACCCATCAGCGACTCCTCTAACTTGAGCATCGACGAACCTGTCACTACGACGTGCAACTGCGGATAGGAATCATAGATGTTTTTAATTTCTTGCTGCCACCCTTTGTACTTATGTACCTCGTCCAGAAACAAGTGAGTACCTCCATGCGTATAGTGATATTCTGCCAAGTCAAGAATCGAATGGCTGGCAAACCAAATATGATCAAGTGATGCATAAAGAGCCTTCTGCTTGTCCTCAAAAGTCCGTAGGATATGCTGAAGGAGCATCGTTGTCTTGCCGACACCCTTTGCACCTTTTATCACAATTAACCTATTATCCCAGTTTATCTTTTCATAAAGATACCTGGTAAAACTCAAATTTGTTTCCGCAAGCAGGCGGCCATAAGTCTTATACAATCTATCCATTTCGCACGCTTTTTGCGTGCAAAGATACATTATTTACTTTGAAAAAACAAATAATCTACTAGTTTTTTACTTTTGAAAGTTAAAAACAAAGCAAGGGCAGATGATATAATAATGATAAAAAAACAGCGAGACAAACAAACTACTGTTGCTTATCTCGCTGATTTTTAATCACTTAGATTAAATCTAATGCTTAATACTCATCCTCGTTGAAAACTTGGTTAGCGAGATTTCTATACTGATTATCAATTACCTGCACCATAATTAACTATTTTTAGCCAAATAAACCGCACGGTCTGAGACTGTCAGAGGCGATTCGCTGGCAGGTTCGACAAACTTATTATCTATTCTCATCTGCTTCTTTGCGTTGGCAAAGATACATTTTTTTGATTCCATGCAAGTTTTTTATCAACTCTTTGAACGTCAGATGCCACTGTTATCATTCGGAATGGGTGATTTGGGAATAAAAATCAAGCCACTCTTTCTAAAGATATCAGAGAGCACTCGTTGAGAGGTTACCCCAGTTCGGGATAAGAAAGTCGCATAAAAAGCTGTCATCTGTCAAGACATCATGGTGAATCTGATGACATTTTGCATTCAGTCCGAAGGTCTTCGAGGGCTTTAAAATCAGCAGGATAATATTTCACGATAGGGGCGATGGTCATTCTTGCCAGCTTCCCTAATCTCTTCTCAAGAATTTTGTATTCTTTATATTGAGAGAGGATTAATTCCTTATTTTCCTCCGTCAAAGGAAGATCTTTCACCAGCCCTAATTCCCGAACCATAACCCTGCTCTTAGCAGCTACCGACAACTCCACATGCAATTGCACATAACAGATAATGTCGAAAAAGTCCTCAGGAGGAAATTTCTCTTTAATAGACTCTAAGAAGATGCCTGTTTGGGTGTTGTCTAGCTGACCGCTTTTGATGGAGTCAAGCAAAGCGAATTGTTTGTCGAGACTTTTGTCAATCCAGCGGTGGATCATATCTACATCGAAGTAATAAGTCCACATTAGAAGACCGCCCATGGTGCCGAAAACGAAAATGAACTGTAAGAGGGGATTGAGAAGGAATGTATTGTGGAACACATGCAGCATAGGTGCTTCCAATAGCAGAAATACAGACATTCCAATATCGCTCTTTTTGAGGCCTAATCGAGAGCGGGAACGTTCAATGATACGAACTGCCAGCATGAGTCCGGCAGCGACGATGGCACTGCATCCCATGTGGACAAGGGCCACCTCCAAACCTCGGAACAGTACGGTGCCAAAGCCCATTTCATTGCCCAATAGCAGGTAGAAGATGTTCTCAAGGATGGAGAACCCACCACCTACGGCAGCACCGCAGATGACACTGTCGATGAAGAATACGATCTTCTTTCGGGTGGCTAACCAAAGGAGTGGGATAGCCTTCACAATCTCTTCCATCACTGGATTGAGGAAATCTGACTGGTTTTCGGTGAGGATCCGCCCTGTCTGTTGGAACAGGCCGAAGCAGACCAATGCCGCCACCATACCGTACAGCACCTGCAAGAGGAGGTTCTTCACGCTGATGAGTGAGAAATTGTCGATCTTATAGACTACAAAGATGTAGATGACAATAGGGAGGATGGCAGCGACGAATAACATTACAACAATTTGAGTGAGATCATAAATTCATTATTACCACGCCTTCCACCATCGAATCCTGATGGTGCAAACAAATGACCGTAGCCGATGGACAGCGTTGTCTTGAGATAATTCAGGAACACCAGTTCTGTGGTCAGCTGGACGCCTGTGCTGTAATACATCTTGTGAGATGAGTTGGGATTCCAGGTGGAGAGCCCCGTTCCGAAGAGCGAGCACTGTATCCACGTAGGGTAACAGAACAGGGCACCGAAGTTATTCAGGCGGAGCGGACGCAGGTTGAGTTCTGCCGTCGCCTTGGCATAGGAGTGTGCCGAGATAGCATCGATGGCGGCACCAGGCATCGCCAAGGTTGTTCGATATTGGAAGGCGCTCCGATTATCCACATAGTTATTGCGGAAACCACCGAAATAGGTCGTGCCAAACAACGACTCCGCATCTCCGAAGTTGTGGCCTGCTGCCGTACGGAGCCAGAAAGAGGTGTTTCTGTCAAAGGGCACCAGTGTGCCAAAATCGCCTGAAACCTCTACCGAGGGATAGACCCGTCCGCCAGCCAGATAGCTGTAGCCTTCAACGCCTAACTCGTAGCCTTGCTCTTTCATCACACCACCCAACGAGGTGCGGGTCTTTGACCACTTCCCGTAAACTGATGCCGTCTGCATCGACCTTACATCTTGCACCTCTATCTCCTGATACAAGGGCAGTGCATCCATGTCGCCGTAGGCAGCCACCGAGAAACCCCATGATTTGTTATACGGCGTAACTAATGAATTGGAATAGTCGTAGGCCAGTTGCACCACATAACCTTTACGGCTTTTTCGCATCGGACCGAAGAGGTCGTAGAAGTCCATGTGGTTCCAGGCAGCCTTGAGGTTCCAGAAGTAGTATTTCCAATCGAAGTCAACGTGGAATTTGTTCTTCCAGGCGTTGTTACTCCATGGGGAGAGGCCGACAGACATGTTCATGCTGCTCAGTCCTACGGGGTCGTTCACGTTAAAGCGATAGCCTAACACGGGAGTCATGTGATTCCAGGCTTTGGAATCCGTAAAACCGCTGATGATAGGATAGGCTCCTGCGAACCTCATCTCTTTAATGACATTGTAGGATGTGATGTTGTTATATACATCGCCAAAATTCTTTCTGGGCAGCGAGTCTCTGAGCAGACCAATCTGTTCCAATGCCTCCTTGTTGTTCTCGTATGCCAGTTGACCGTAGAGTTTCACGGCATTGGCATCCTTCACCACCTTACGGGAAAGCAGGACGGGTTGCAGTCCGTCGCGCTTGAACTGGAGTGCCAGCAACTGACCTGGTGTAATCTCCAAGGGTGCAAAGAGACCGATGTCGGTATTGGTAAGCATCTCCATCTCGCGTGTCTCTATGTTGATCTGCCAGAGATTGGAGACACCCGTATAGTAGGAGCTGCCGATGAGATACTTGTCGTCGAGCGAGAAGCGGAACTGTCCTAAGTTGCTGTCTTTCCAGGTAATCAGTTTCACGGGTTTGAAGATGGCCTTAGCCAGTTCCTCGGTATTGAACAGCAAAAGTGTGTGCTCGCCATTGTCGCCCAGACTGGTGAGCGACAGCCATTTGCCGTCGTGACTGATATCTGAGTCAAACACGCTTACGCCAAATGGAAAGGCGTAGATTACTTCCGGATTCTCCAAATCACGGTCCATACGCACTATCGACTGTGTACCGCGGTTAGAGAACAGGCCGTAGAGACAGTCGTGGGTATTGTCATATACGATACTGTTGATGCGCTGGAACTTCTTTTTCTTCACCACCTTCTTCTGTAGGATGTCATAGATCTCCAAGCCACGCATCTTAGCATTGTTCGTTGTATAGATGAGGCGCTGGCCCTTACGGTCGAGGGCTACGAAAGCAGGATCATATAGCTGTATGCCGCAGATGTCGTTCAGCCGCTTCTGCTCACCTGTCAGCAGGTCAATCTCCGTCATGTGTGCGAAGTCGCCAGGGGCATTCATGGCGGCGTATGCCTTTTGGGTGTCTGGGTCATAGACGAATGGCGACACAGAACCTAGCGGCTTTTTGGTCAGCGGCTTGGTTTCTGTGATGGGATATTGGCGGATGGCGGCTAGGTTCTCCTCCTGATGCTGCTTCTCGTCCTCCTTCCAGTCATTCCATACTTTTCTGAGCGACTGTCCATAGACCTTCTTGAACTGTTTGCCGAAGAAGTCGCGACTGTCTGCCGTTCTGTTATAGAACTGGATCATCTTCTCATAACCGTAGGTCTTGGTGAGGTAGTTCACGAAACGGGTACCATAGAGATAGGCATTGGCGCCCACTTGGAAGTCCTTGGTGGAACCTTCCGTTTCCAGGCCCACCACCGAATAGAGCTTGTCGCCCCCGTCTATGATACTGCGGAAGTACATCTCGTCGTAGCCACCTAAGGCACGTCCGATACCACCGCCGAGCCAGGTCTCCATGAAACAGGCGATACCCTCATGATACCAACGGGGCGAATACCAACGGGGCACACTTAGGTAGCTCCAAAGGGCAGAGATGGGCTGAGACTTGTCGGTGTCCACCTTCGTACCAAAGAAGCGGCGCCAGTTGAGGTCGCGACGATTGTACTTGTCAGTCATGACGATGTGCGTATATTCGTGCTTGAACAACTGACTGTACCTTTCACCTGAAGGGGTGATGTAATACGACATGTTCAACGGAGCCATGCCGATCTGTATAAAAGAACGCGGTAATGGCGATGCTCCGCCATTACCGTCGTCCTCCCAGTCTGTTAATAGCAGCAAGGGCGCTTCTGGCTGATAGATGGAATCACTGGTCCATATCTGCTGATGAAGCGCTTTGCCGTTCTGGTACATGCGTATCATATGAGGGATGTAGCGCGACAGGTTCTTGTCAAAGAACACCAGCGTGGCTTCGTCCGTCTTATACTGGTAATAGGTCTGGTTCTGCCCTTTGGATATGCAGGGAATCAACGACAGCAGAAAGACAGCAATCCAGTTACGCATATACAACGCCGTAATTATGGCTCAATTTTGGGGCCTTTTTTGTTCAGCATTACACTATTGTTTGCTGCTGCTGTCTGACTGATGACGTTGCCAATCATCAATGCATTATAGGAATCGATCTTACGGTGTTTACCGGCAAGAACA
>JAEEGF011568816.1_pt1 | contig 71996 bp, 58 predicted proteins | sample 9134171 | NCBI WGS metagenome assembly JAEEGF01 (sample SAMN16246542, study PRJNA631951) | gut metagenome | biome: gut microbiome; feature: rumen; material: AP-attached | host: Bos | place: Iran: Karaj | collected 2018-10 | reverse complement strand
AGCATGTAGAGCCTCCCTTGACAGGGCAGAAAAACTGCGGTAGAATAGCCAAGCTGTATGCCCACGTAGCTCAGTAGGATAGAGCGGCCGCCTCCTAAGCGGCAGGTCGGAGGTTCGAATCCCCTCGTGGGTGCCACAAACAACGCCGAAAGCCTTCTCATAATAGGCTTTTCGGCTTTTTATTCTACCACATTTGTCCGGTAAATGATAGACAGCGTGTAAATATTTTTCCTGTTCCTCCTAAAAGAGTATACGCCGGCGGTGTCTTTCGGATTGATCATGCTCAGGAGACCTGATGCTTTTCCCGATACTCGCCGGGGGTAAGGCCCGCGTACTTCTTAAACACCCGGGCGAAGTGCCCGTGGGAGGAAAAGCCCAGGTAGGCGCTGATGGCCGACAGGGTTTTCTCGGAATAGCGGAGGAGGCGTTTGGCTTCCTCCGTTTTTTCCTGCAGGATGAAATCGGTCAGCGACTGGCCGGTTTCCTGCTTGAACTTGCTGGATAGGTACGGGCGGCTGAGGAAGAATTCCCCGGCCATTTTTTCGACGCTGATGGGCTCGGACAGATGGTGCCGGACGTAGTTGGCCACATCCAGAGAGAGCTTCGTCGTGTGTTGGCCCCGGCGCAGCTTTTCCACCTGCTCGGTGAATTCCAGCAGCATGTTGTACTGCAGATTCAGGATCTTGCTGTGGCTGGTCAGCAGCTCGGCCCGCTGGATGTAGGCGTCGGAAAGGGAAAAGGCGTCGTCCTGGCGCATGCCGCCGCGGATAGCCGCGCGGGAGACCAGCGTGGCCGTCACGACGAACAGGTTGCGAAGCTGCCGAAGCTGATCGCCGGCGATGGTGCCCCCCTGAACTGCGGGAGCGGACGCAAGCCAACGCTTCAGCGCCACGGAATCCCCCCGGCGGACGATGTTCATCAGCGCCTCCTCGATGGCCAGGGTGTTGTGCGCCTGCCGGGCGAGGGTCTCCTGCTCGTAGACGCGGGAGGTGCGCCGCTGCTCGACGCCGCTTTTGATGCGCGTCTGCTCCGCCTCGCGGATGGCAAGATCCGAAAGCTCCAGCTTCTCCCCGCCGTTCAGAAAGTGGTTCAGCGTGCACAGCATCTGCAGCAGCGTCTCCGCCGGCAGGCGCATGATGGCGTTCATGCCCTCCACGAAGGCGGGAACCTCCTCCCGCAGCATGTCCAGCCGGAAGGCCAGCTCCCGGAGCCTTTGCTCGTCCGCCATGATCTGGGCGGTGGGGCCGATGACGAGCCGGACGTCCCCCGCGTTGAGGACGCCGTAATAGTGGAACAGCGGCGAGGCATAGTAGCCCACGTGCTCGGAGACGGCGAAGACCTCTTCGCGGCAGAGCTCCATGGGATCCCGGGGCAGATCGACCGGGAAGCAGCGGCATATCTCCTCCCCCCCGCGGTACAGGCGCACCGGAATGCCGGAGAGCCGCGCCACGGATCGGGCCAGATAATCATAGTCTATTGTCACAAGCACCGTCTCCCTTGCTGAATCTGATTACGATTATACAGATTATCTTACAATTATGCAATACAGCTTCTGGGTTTTTTGTTATAGTAGCATCAGAAAAAAAGCGGAGAAGGCGCAAGCTGTCGAAGGAGGAGCAAAAACATGAAGCTGCCTGCGAGTCTCGTCAAATCCCCGGAAGTCACCAAAAAAGAAAAATGGCTGGGCTACCTGCTGGGTCCGGCCGGTGCGCTGCTGCTGAACGCGGTGCTGGGCACCTATCTGAACGTCTACTATACCGACGTCCTGAACCTGACCCCCCTGTGGAACGGTCTGTTCCTGGCGATCTTTCCGATCATTTCCAAGATCATCGACGCGATCACCAATATCATCATGGGCCAGATCATCGACCGCACCAGGACGAAGGCGGGCAAGGCCCGGCCCTGGCTGCTGCTTTCGGCCTTCCTGCTCCCGGTGGCCGGCATCCTTCTTTTCACCGTGCCCGAAAGCAGCGATCTGGTCAAGGCGATCTGGGTCATGCTCTCCTACAATCTGTTCTATTCCTTCGCCTACACCATCTTCAACATGAGCCACGGCCTGATGGTGCCGCTCAGCACCCGCGACGGCAAGGCCCGCAGCGGGCTGTCGGTCTTCAACCAGATCACGACGATCATGATGTCCGGCATCCTGGTGGCTCTGCTGTTCCCGATGGTCATCAAGCCGATGATCGGCGTGGACAAGAGCAAGTGGATCACGCTGATGTCGATCCTCTCGATCCTCGCCCTGCCGCTGACGCTGATGGAGTATTTCTTCACCAAGGAGCGCATTACGGAGGAAGTCTCCGCCGCGGGCGCGCAGGAGGAAAAGCAGAACTTCCGGCAGCAGATGAAGCTCCTGTTCACCGACAGATACATGCTCGTCGTCTATGCCTATTTCCTGGTCACCACCGTCGGCGCGACGATCAAGAACCTGGGCCTTGTCTACTACTGCAACTATGTGCTGGGCACCTACGACGACGGCGTGACGCAGACGATGGTTTCCGCGATCGGCGGCATCCCCATGGGCATCGGCATTTTTGCGATCTGGCCGCTGGCCAACAAGTACGGCAAGCGGAACGTGACGATCGTCGGCTGCGCCCTGATCACGGTCGGCTCGCTGATCTGCTGGCTGTTCCCCCACACCATGTGGATCGTGCTGGTCGGGCAGTTCATCAAAAACATGGGCGGTCTGCCCGGATCGTATATCTTCATGGCGCTGTTCGCCGACTGTCTGGATCATATCGAGTGGAAGTCCAACGACCGCATCGACGGGACCGCCATGTCGATCTACAACATCATCGCCGTCGCCATGATCGGCATCATGACCGGCGTCTTCAACTGGCTGCTGGCCAAGGCCGGCTATCTGGCCCCGGTCGAGTTCCGGGATGTGGCGGAAAAGGCCGGCCAGCTTCCCTGGGCGGACGCCTCCGCGTATCTGAGCGCCAACGGCCTCTCGCCCCAGGTCGCCCTTGACATGATCGCCGCGAAGGACGGCGTTTACACGGTCGCCCTGACCCAGCCGGAAAATGTGTATCGTGTGATCACCTTCGCCTTTGTGGGCCTGGAAGTGATCACGAGTATGATCGCCTTCTTCCTCCTGTTTTTCCTGAACGTGGAGAAAACCATCGACAAGGAGCAGGCGGAGATCAAGGCGCGCCACGAGGCGGGGAAAAACGGCGGCGAGCTGTCGGCCGAGACCTGATACCGAAGCGGAAGACCGGAAAAAAGGAGACTGTACCATGAACGACTACGAAAGAGAGCACGGCGAGCTCCTGCGCCGCTTCGGCGCGGAATGCGCGGTGCTGCTGAAAAGCGACGGGGCCTTCCCCCTGGAGGGGCCCTGTGAGCTGGCGCTCTACGGCAGCGGCGCCCGCCGCACGATCAAGGGCGGCACCGGCTCCGGAGAGGTCAACTCCCGCTATTTCGTGACGGCGAAGGACGGACTGGAGGCCGCCGGCTTCACGATCACCAGCAAGCGCTGGCTGGAGCGCTACGGGGCGCTGTATCCCGAGGCGAAAAAACGCTTTATCCGGGAGCTGAAGCGCGCGGCCCTGAAGCGGGGCACGCTGGCGATCCTGGACAGCATGGGCGCCGTGATGCCGGAGCCGGAATACGAGCTGCCCCTGGACGACGGGGGCGAGGCCGCCGTCTACGTCCTCTCGCGCATCTCCGGCGAGGGCTCCGACCGCAAGGCCGTCCCCGGCGACATCCTGCTCACCGAGACGGAAAAGCGGGATATCCTGGCGCTCAACGAGAAATACAAGCGCTTCCTCCTGGTGCTGAACGTGGGCGGCGTGGTCGACCTGAGCCCGGTGCTGGAGGTGCGGAACATCCTGCTGCTCAGCCAGCTCGGCATGGAGACCGGCCACATCCTGGCGGATCTTCTGCTGGGGAAAAGCCATCCCTCCGGCAGGCTGAGCACCACCTGGAGCGTCTGGGAGGACTATCCAAGGCTCGGCGAGTTCGGCGACAAGAGCGACACCCGCTACAAAGAGGGGATTTACGTGGGCTACCGCTGGTTCGACACGGTGGGCAAGAGGCCCCTGTTCCCCTTCGGCTTCGGCCTCGGCTATACAAGCTTCGCCCTGGAAGCGGGTGAGGCCGCGGAGGTGAACGGGATCGTCAGCCTCGGCGTGACGGTGAGGAACACCGGAGAGCGCCGGGGGAAAGAAGTCGCGCAGCTCTACGTTTCCGCGCCGCAGGGGAAGCTGGACAAGCCTTATCAGACGCTGGCGGCCTTTGCCAAGACCGGCGAGCTGCAGCCGGGCGAGCGCGAGGCGCTGACGCTGTCCTTCGAGCTGCGGGATTTGGCCTCCTATGACGCGGCGCGGGCGGCCTGGATCCTGGAGCCGGGCGACTATGTGCTGCGGCTGGGCGCCTCCAGCCGGGACACGCGGGCGGTCGCCGTCCTCCGCCTGGAGGGAGAGGCCACGGTCAGGCGGGTCAAAAACTGCCTGGGCCGGCCGGACTTTGCCGACTGGCGGCCGGAGCTGCTGCCGACGGAAGTCCCCGCCGGACTCCCCGTGCTGACGGTGGACCCCGCGGCCATTCACACCGAGACTGTGGACTACGCCCTCTCCCACGCGGTCGATCCGGCGGTGGAGGGACTGGGCGACGAGGAGCTCTGCCTCCTGAACATCGGCGCCTTCCGGCGCAAGGGCTCCCAGAGTGTGATCGGCTCCGCCGCGCAGGCCGTGGCCGGCGCCGCGGGAGAGACCGTTTCCCCCCCGGGCAGCGGCATCCCCGGCCTGGTCATCGCGGACGGGCCCGCGGGCCTGCGTCTGAGCCGCCGCTACACCCGGGACGAAAATGGCGTGCACGCCCTCGACGGCGGCATGCCGGAGAGCGTCATGGAGCTGATGCCCGCGCCCGCCGCCCTCGTGATGAAGCTGCTGGACGGCAAGGGCAAGGCGAAGGGCGAGATCCTGGAACAGAACTGCAGCGCCATCCCCGTCGGCACGGCCCTGGCCCAGAGCTGGAACCTGAGCTTCGCAGAGTGCTGCGGAGATATCGTCGGCGATGAAATGGAGCGCTTCGGCGTGCATCTGTGGCTGGCTCCGGCGCTGAACATCCACCGGGATATCCGCTGCGGCCGCAACTTTGAATACTTCTCCGAGGATCCGCTGATCTCCGGCAGCTTCGCCGCCGCGATCACCCGGGGCGTGCAGAAGCACCCCGGCCGGGGCGTCACCATCAAGCACTTCGCGGCCAACAACCAGGAGACCAACCGCTACGGCAGCAACAGCCTGGTCAGCGAGCGGGCCCTGCGGGAGCTCTATCTGCGGGGCTTTGAGATCGCCGTGAAGGAGGGCCGGCCCCACGCGCTGATGAGCTCCTACAACCTGCTCAACGGCGTCCACACCTCCGAGCGGCGGGATCTGCTGGAGGACGTGCTGCGCTGTGAGTTCGGCTACCGGGGCGTCGTGATGACCGACTGGATCATCGGTGCCATGTACGGGAGAAAAAACAAGTATCCGGCCCCGAACGCCGCAAGGAGCGCCGCGGCGGGCAACGACCTGACCATGCCCGGCGGCCCGGGCGACTTCAAGGCGGTGATGAAGGGCATCAAAGACGGCACGGTCACGCGCCGCCAGCTTCAAATCAACGCAACGCGCGTGCTTTGCGCGGCGCGGATGCTGACAGAGGAGATAACAGGAGGAAACAGATGAAGGCGATCCGACTGAGAACGGAATACCTCTTTGATCCCATCGGCGTGGACTTTCAGCGTCCCCGCCTCATGTGGAACGCCGAGGGCGGCCTCCGGCAGACGGCGTATCAGATCGTGACCGAACAATGGGACAGCGGCCGGGTGGAGAGCGCCTCCATGTATGCCGTGTACCCCCCGGCGCTCCGGGATCGGGAGCGGGTGAGCTGGAAGCTGCGTCTCTGGGACGAAAACGGCGAGCCCGGCGAGTGGAGCGAGGCCTTTTTTGAAATGGGCATTTCCGCCTGGCAGGCCAAGTGGATCACCGGCAATTATACGGTGAACAGAAAGCAGCGCTATCCCGTGGACTGCTTCCGCAAGACCTTCGCCGTGGAAAAGGGCTTGCAGAAGGCCCGGCTCTACATCACCGCCTGCGGTCTCTACGAGGCGCGGCTGGGCGGCCGGCGGGTCGGGGACTTCGTGATGGCCCCCGGCTATACCGACTACCGCAAGCGGGTGCAATACCAGACCTACGACGTGACGGAGCTGCTGCGCGAGGGGGAAAACGAGCTGAGCGTGCAGCTGGCCGACGGCTGGTACCGGGGCTCCTGCGGCGCCAACGGCATCGTGAACCAGTACGGTGCCGAGACCAAGCTGCTTGCCCAGTTGGAGATCACCCTGGCCGACGGGAGCGTTCAGACCGTCTGCACCGACGAGACCTGGGACTGGTCCGACGACGGCCCCATCCGCTTCGCCGACAACAAGGACGGGGAGCTTGTGGAGGCCTTCCGCACCCCCCTGTATCTCGGCAAGGCGAAGCTGACCCGGCACAGGGTGCGCCCCACGGCCTCCGACAACGTCCCCGTGCGGGAGCACGAGCGGCTCAAGCCCCGGCTGATTACCACGCCCAGCGGCAAAACGGTGCTGGACTTCGGGCAGAACATCCAGGGCTGGGTCTCCTTCGCACTTTCCGCCCGCGCCGGCCAGCGCGTGTTCCTGCGCTTCGGCGAGATGCTGGACAGGGACGGGGAGTTCACCCAGAAAAACATTCAGCTCTCCAACCGCGGCAAAACCACGCCGCTGCAGCAGGTGGAATACTTCTGCGCCGAGGGCTGGAACGAATATAAGACCAGCTTCGCCGTGTTCGGCTTTCAATATGTTCTGGTCGAGACGGACGTTCCCTTCAAGCCCGAGGACTTCACGGCCCACGCCGTCTATTCCGATCTGGAGCGGACGGGCTGGTTTGAAAGCTCCAACGAGCTGCTGAACCGCTTTTTCGAGGCCACGGTCTGGTCGGCCAAGGGCAACCATCTGGACATCCCCACCGACTGCCCCACCCGGGAGCGCCACGGCTGGACCGGCGACGCCCAGCTCTTTTTCACTAGCGCCGCGTATCTGTTCTCTTTCGCGCCCTTCGCCCGGAAATACCTGCGCGACGTGTACGACTGGCAGAAGAAGAACGGTAGGCTTCCCCACATCGCGCCGGAGGGCGGCTCGGACTTCTACATGTGGACGATGAACGGCTCGGTGGGCTGGTCGGACGTGGGCGTGCTGATCCCCTGGCGCTACGCGGAAATCTATCAGGACGAGTCCATCCTGCGCGAGACCTACGACGGCATGGCGAAGTACGCCCGCTTCATGGAAAGACGCGTGGGCAAGACGACGCCGATCTTCTCCGAAAAGGTCAAGCTCTCCAGGGAGGGGCAGAAGTATCTCGTCAACATGGGGCAGAGCTACGGCGAATGGGCCGAGCCCGTGGAGGTCGGCGGCGGCTTCCGCTGGCAGGACTTCGTCAATCCCCACCCGGAGGTCTCCACGGCCTACACCGCGTACATCCTGCGCCTGATGGGCGAGATCGCGGAGCGGCTGGGCCATGGGGACGACGCAAAGGAGTTCCGCGCTTACGCCGAGGGCTGCAAAATGGCCTATCGGGAGCTGGTGGCCGAAGGGCCCTACACCCTGGACACCGACCGGCAGGCCCAGCTCGTCCGGCCGCTGTATATGGAGCTGCTGGACGAGAAGCAGACCGCATTTGCACAAAAGCGGCTGATCCGGGCGCTGGAGCACTACGGCTGGCGGCTGGGAACGGGCTTTTTGTCCACGCCGCTGATCCTGTACGTGCTGGCCGACTATGACCTGGAGGCGGCGTATAAGCTGCTGGAAAACGAGGAGATCCCCGGCTGGCTCTCCATGCCGAAGGCCGGCGCGACGACGATCTGGGAGAGCTGGGAAGGCCCGAACTCCCAGGAGGGCGTCGCCTCGCTGAACCACTATTCCAAGGGTGCCGCGGTGGAGTGGCTGTTTTCCACCATGTGCGGCATCCGCGTCGCGGGCGAGAACCGCTTCGTGATCGCGCCGCGGCCCGGCGGGAGCTTCACACACGCCGGCGCAAGATACGACAGCGTCTTCGGCACGGTGGAGAGCCGCTGGGAGAAGCGGGACGGCCGGACAGCTTACACCGTCTCCATTCCCGCCAACTGCGAGGCCGAGATCATCCTGCCCGGCGGCACGCGCGAGACCGTCGCCGCGGGCGAGTACCGCTTTGAGGAGTGAAAAAAGACCAGTTTCTATTGATCGGAGGAAAAAGCATGAAGGTATTTATCATCGGCGGAACGGGGCTGCTGGGCAGCGAGGGCGCGCGGGAGCTTTTGGCCCGCGGCCATGCGGTGACGACCCTGGCGCGCCGCGTGCCGTCGAAGGACGCGGGGCTGCCCGAGGGCATGGAGATCATCCCCGGCAACTACATGGACATGAGCGACGACGAGCTGCGCAAGCTCATGACAGGCTGCGAGGGCTTTGTGTTCGCCGCAGGCGTGGACGAGCGCGTGGAGGGTCCCGCGCCGATCTACGATCTGTTCAAAAAGTACAACATCGACACGATCGATCGTCTGCTGAAGCTGGCCAAGGAGTGCGGCGTGAAGCACACGGTGATCTGCGGCAGCTACTTTGCCTACTTTGACAAGATCTGGCCGGAAAAGAAGCTCAGCGAATACCACCCCTACATCCGCTCCCGCCGGGATCAGGAGAAGCTCGCGCTGAGCTACGCGGACGACAGCTTCGACGTGGCCGTGCTGGAGCTGCCCTACATCTTCGGCACCCAGCCGGGCCGCAAGCCCGTGTGGGTCTTCCTGGTGGAGAACATCCGCGCGATGAAGGGCGTGACCCTGTGGCCCAAGGGCGGCTCCACGATGGTCACGATCCGGCAGGTCGGCCAGGCGCTGGCCGGGGCGCTGGAGCGCAATCACGGCGGCAACTGCTACCCCATCGGCTGGTACAACATGAGCTGGAAGGAAATGCTCACCATCTGCCATAAGCACCTGGGCTGCCCGGAGAAGAAGATTGTCACGATCCCCAACTGGATGTACGCCATGGGCGGCAAAAAGCTCAAGAAGGAGCAGGAGGCCAAAGGGATTCAGGGCGGCCTCGACATGGTGAAGTTCACTGATCTGCAGTGCTCCAACCAGTTCATCGACAAGAATCTGGGCTGTGTGCCGCTGGGCGTGACCGAGGACGATATCGACGCGGCGATCGGCGATTCGATCCGCCTGTGCGTGGACATCCTGGACGGTAAGGCCAAGGACGTCAAAGCCATGCAAGGGTGAGACCATGCAGAAGAAACTGACCGTTTTCCTGACAGGCGCCGCGGGCGGCATGGGCATGCAGAGCCTCCAGCGCATGGTGAAGGATTATTCCCTCTACGACACGATCATCCTCGTGCGCGACAGCGAGAAGAACCGCCTGCTCCTGCGCGGCTTTGAAAACCGCCCCGGCCTGGAGATCGTCTGGGGCGACCTGAACGACTACGAGAAGGTCAGCTACTGCGTCGGGCGCAGCGACATGGTGCTGCACGTGGCGGCCTTTGTCTCCCCGGCGGCGGACTATCACCCCGACAAGGCCATGCAGGTCAACGTGGGCTCCACGAAAAACCTGCTGCGCGCGATCCGCGAGCAGGGGCGGGAGGACGAATACCGCTTCGTCTACATCGGCACCGTGGCCGAGACCGGCGACCGCATGCCGCCGATCCACTGGGGCCGCGTGGGCGATCCGATCAAGCCCAGCATGTTCGACTATTACGCCGTGTCCAAGGTGGCGGCGGAGCGCCTCGTGATCGAAAGCGGCCTCAAATACTGGGTCTCTCTGCGGCAGACCGGCATCATTGGCCCGGCCATGGCGAAGATCCGCGACTCGATCCAGTTCCACAACTGCCTCGACAACGTGCTGGAATACGTCTCCGACCGGGACAGCGGGCAGGCGATGCGAAACCTCAGCGCCTTCACGGCGGACGGCTCTCTGCCGGAGGATTTTTGGGGGCATATCTACAACATCGGCGGCGGGACAAGCTGCCGCATCGACACCCGCAGCCTCTACGAGAAGATGTACGGCGAGATGGGCTTTACCGATCTCGATCCCGTGATCGAGCCGAAGTGGAACGCCATGCGCAACTTCCACGGGCAGTACTACCTTGACTCCGACAAGCTGGAAAACTACCTGCACTTCCGCTCCGACAGCATGCAGTATTTCTACGACGCCTATCTCCATGAGGTCAAGAGCGTCAAGGGCATGGCGAAGGTGATGTGCAGGCTCCCCGGCGGGCAGAAGCTGATGGGCTCGATCATCAAAAAGACCTTCCGCCCGGCGATGCTGGGCCGGCACGGCACCATGCGCTGGATCAAGGAAAACGTCGAGGAAGCCATCGACGCCTATTGGGGCAGCAAAAAGGCCTGGGAGGCCCTGCCCGAGAAGCTCAGCGATCTGCCCCGCTTCACCGACTGGGACAGGGTGGTGCTCATCGACCACGGCTACGATGAAACGAAGCCAGAGAGCGAGCTGACGCTGGAGGATATGCGGGGCGCGGCCAAGTTCCGCGGCGGCGAATGCCTGTCCGAGGCGATGGAGACCGGCGACTGGCGCACGAAGCTGAAATTCAAATGCGCCTTCGGGCATGAGTTCGAGGCCAGCCCGCGCCTGGTGCTGGAGGGCGGTCACTGGTGCCCGGACTGCGAGCGCAAAAGCTGGAACTACGGCCAGCGCGCGAAGGTCGATCCCTTCTTCGCCCAGGTCTGGGATCCGCTCCACGAGCCGGACGAGCTGCGGGAATACCCCAAGGTCGTCTCGGAACTGGATGTATAGGAATAAAAGGAGGAAGCGCACATGGGAAACAGCTCGATCGATACGGACAGCAGACAAACGCTGAGAGATATATGCCGCCCCAACCGCTACGCGCTTGACGACCGCTTTGTGCTGCGCGACGGCAAAAAACACCCCTTCGCCGTTATCTGCCCGGGCGGCGGATACAGCATCATTGCAAGCTTCATCGAGGGTACGCCCGTCGCGCGAAAGCTCAATGATTTAGGGATCAGCGCCTTCATTGTCTACTACCGCGTTCGGAGAAAGGCGCGCTGGCCGCACCCGCAGGAAGATCTCGCCCGCGCCGTGCGGGAGATCCTTGAACGTGCAGCGGAATACGGCGTCGACCCGAACGACTATTCCGTCTGGGGCAGCTCCGCGGGCGGTCATCTGGTCGGAAGCTTCGGCACGGAGAATACGGGCTATGCCCGCTGGGCTCTTCCCAAGCCCCGTGCGCTCGTGCTGATCTATCCCGTCATCTCCATGGAGGGAGCTCTGCCTCACTGTGAAACGCATGACAACCTGCTCGGCCCGCACGCGACTGCGGCAATGGAGCGAGCAGCGAGCATAGACCGGAACGTGACGGCAGACTATCCGCCGACCTATCTCTGGTGCGGCGACGCGGACGCGAGCGTCGACCCGGAGAACACCCGCCGGATGGCTGCCGCGCTCAAGGCGGCGGGCATTCCTTTCCGCTGTGAGATCTTCCACGGCGTCGGCCACGGTGTCGGTCCCGGCACCGGCACGGCCGCCGAGGGCTGGATCGAGCATGCGGTCGAGTTCTGGCGCGGGCAGAAGCATACAGGCGAGGAATGAAGCTATGAAGATTATTTTGGCCATCGACATCGGCGCCTCCTCCGGCCGGCACATCGCGGGCTGGCAGGAGGACGGCGTATTCAAAACCGAGGAGCTCTACCGCTTCCCCAACGGCGTGAGGTCGCGGGACGGGCGCCTGACCTGGGACGTCGACGCGCTGCTGGGGCACGTCAAGCGGGGCATTGAAATCGCAAAGGGGAAGTACCCGGAGATCGCAAGCCTCTCCATCGACACCTGGGGGGTGGACTATGTGCTCCTGCGCGGCGACGAGGAGGTTCGGCCCTGCTACGCCTACCGGGACGGCCGCACCGAGGCTGTCATCCCGCAGGTGCATGAGATCGCTCCCTTCGACTACCTCTATGCACGCACGGGCATCCAGTTCCAGCCCTTCAACACGATCTACCAGCTCTGTGCGGACAAGCTGGCCGGGCGGCTGGATGGCGTGACGGACTTCCTGATGATCCCGGAGTATCTGATGTACCGGCTCTGCGGCGTCAAGGCCCACGAGTACACCAACGCCACCACGACCGGCATGGTCTCCGCCGAGACCGGCGAATACGATCCTGCGATCATTGACGCGCTGGATCTCCCCGGGCACCTCTTCCGCAAGCTGCAACAGCCGGGAGAGGTCATCGGCGCGTACGAGGGGATCAAGGTCGTCCTCTGCGCCACCCACGACACGGGCTCCGCCGTCGAGGGCATCCCCATGACGGAGGACGCGCCGTATATTTCCTCCGGCACCTGGTCGTTGCTGGGTGTCAAGACCGCGAAGCCCATCACGAACGAGGCGAGCGAACGGGCCAACTGGTCGAACGAGGGCGGCGTGGGCTACAACCGCTACCAGAAGAACATCATGGGCATGTGGTTGGTGAACCGCCTGCGCGCGGAGCTCTGCCCGGACAAGCCCTGGGGCGAGATCACCGCCGAGGCGGAAGCGAGCCGTTTCGAGGAGACCGTGGACGCCAACGCCCCCTGCTTCCTCGCCCCCGAGAGCATGAAGGCCGCCTTCGACGCGGCACTCCCGGTGAAGCCGCAGAGCGTGGGCGATTACTTCCGCTGCGCCTACCGCAGCCTGGCGCTGAGCTATCGGGACGCCATCCGGGAGCTGGAGCACAACACCGGCAAACGCTATGACCGCATCTACATCGTGGGCGGCGGCGCGAAGAACGCCTTTCTCAACCGCCTCACCGAAGAAGCCACCGGCAAAACCGTGATCGCCCTGCCCATCGAGGCCACGGCGATCGGAAATCTCAAAATTCAAATAAAGGCTTCCCCTTGAGGGGAAGCTGACGAGCGAAGCGAGACTGATGAGGTGAAAAAATGAGCTACAACGAAGCAAAAGAGAGATACGCCCGCCTGGGCGTGGACGCGGAGGCCGCGATCGAGCGGCTGAAGACCGTTCCTGTCAGCCTTCACTGCTGGCAGGGCGACGACGTGCGCGGCTTCGACACCGACCCCTCGAAGCCCCTCACCGGCGGCATACAGACCACCGGCAACTATCCCGGCCGCGCCCGCACACCCGAGGAACTGATGGCCGACCTGGACATGGTGCTGTCCCTGATCCCCGGCAGGCCCAAGATGAACCTGCACGCGAGCTACGCCATCTTTGACGAGGGCGAGTGGGCCGACCGCGACAAGCTGGAGCCGAAGCACTTTCAAAAATGGGTGGACTTCTGCAAGGCCCGGGGCCTGGGCTGCGACTTTAACCCCACCTTCTTCTCTCATCCCAAGTGCGACCCGCTGACGCTTGCCTCTCCGAACGAGGAGACGCGCAGGTTCTGGATCGAGCACGGCAGGGCCTGCATCCGCATTTCGAGCTATCTGGCCGAGGAGCTGGGCGAAAAGTGTGTGATGAACATCTGGACGGGCGACGGCTTCAAGGACGTGCCCGCCGACCGCATGGGGCCGAGAGAGCGCTACCGCGCGTCGATCGACGCGATCCTTTCCGAGCCCTTTGACTTCGACAAGGTCAAGCCCTGCGTCGAGAGCAAGGTCTTCGGCATCGGCGTGGAGGCCTACACCGTGGGCAGCGCGGAGTTCGCCCTCTCCTACGCCGCCATGAACCGGGACAAGTGCATCCCGCTGATGGACAACGGCCATTATCACCCAACCGAGGTTGTGAGCGATAAGATCCCCGCGCTGCTGGCCTTCTTCCCGGAGATCGCCCTGCACGTCACCCGCCCCATCCGCTGGGACAGCGACCACGTGGTGCTCTTCGACGATGAGACCCGCGAGATCGCCCGGGAGATCGTCCGCTGCGGCGGGCTGAACGGGCGCGTGGACATCGCCCTGGACTACTTCGATGCCTCCATCAACCGCATTTCGGCCTGGGTGACCGGCTACCGCAACCTGCAGAAGGCACTCCTGTTCGCGCTGCTGCAGCCGGTGGACAAGTTGAAAGCCCTGCAGGACGGCGGCGACTTCACGCAGCTGATGGTCGCGCAGGAGGAGCTCAAGACCGCGCCCTTCGGCGAGGTTTGGGACGAGTACTGCCGACAGTGCGGCAAGCCCCTGGACGGCGAGTGGTTCCCGCAGATCCGGGCCTACGAAAAAACGATTCTGGAGGCAAGAGCATGAAAGACATTCTGAGCGCTCCCTTTCTGACGGAGCTGGTGCGCACCTGCAGCAACATGTACGCCCACGGCTGGGACGAGCGCAACGGCGGCAACATCTCCGTCCTGCTGGACGAGGAAGAGCTTGCGCCGTATCTGGATTTGAGCAAGGTCCTGCGCCGCATCCCCACGGGCTTTTCCGCCCCGGCGCTGGAGGGAAAATACTTCCTCGTCACCGGCACGGGCAAGTACTTCAAGAACGTGGAAGTGGATCCGGCGGCCAACCTGGGCCTGGTGCGGCTCACGGACGGCGGGCAGACCGCGGAGCTCCTGTGGGGCTACTCGGACGGCGGGCGCTTCACCAGCGAGTTCCCGGCCCATAGCTTGAGCCACGCCGTGCGCCTCTCCGTCGATGGCGCGAACCGGGTCGTCATGCACTGCCACCCCGACAACCTCCTGGCCATGACCTACGTGCACGATCTGGACGAGCGCGCCTTCACCCGCACCCTCTGGCAGATGGAGACCGAGTGCATCGTGGTCTTCCCCGAAGGCGTGAACGTGCTGCCCTGGATGCTCTGCGGCACCAATGAGATCGGCGAGGCCACGGCGGAGAAGATGAAGACCGCCCGCCTGGTGATCTGGGCCCAGCACGGCGTCTACGGCGCGGGCCGGGATCTGGACGAGACCTTCGGCCTCATTGAGACCGCCGAGAAGGCCGCGGGGATCTACCTGAAGATCGCGCATCTGCCCTGGAAGCAGACCATCACCGACGAGGCCATGCACCAGCTGGAGGCCCGCTTCGGCGTCAAGGCCAGAGAAGGATACCTGAACTGAGTTGGCTCCTGTTTATTTGATAGAAATCCCCGTTGCAAAAATGTGCAACGGGGATTTCTTTTTGGCCCCGTCAGACGATTCTCCCGTTCGCAGTTTTTTATGTGGAGTGAAGCTGGGACGTCAGCGCAATCCACCCTGTTTTAATCAAAATACACGCAAATAGCCGTAATCTTTGGCCCGAACAGAGTTATTCATGTAATTATCAGAAAAACTGCATAAGCGCCCTGCTCGAATATCATCATTTGATGATGTTTTTCGCTATTATTATGGAAACTAAAACGTTAGAATGAAAAAGTAAGAGAATGGAATTGAAAAACGAACGAAACTGTCATTTCTGATATACGCCATTGAAGGGAGGTATGGGCGAAATGCGCGAGATTGACGATCAATTCCCCGAATATGCTCGTCCCTATTGCCCCCTTGGCCGGACGCGCCACGGCGCCCGTCTCACAGGGAATGAGGCGACCTTCCTGGCTATGCGCCGGGCGGAGCGCCTGAATTTGATGCGCAAGTATTTCACCACCGGTGTTGCCGTACTGATCGCGATCGTGCTTCTCGTTATGCAGACGGATCCTCCTATCTTTGGACCCGAAGATCCTGTCAATCCCCCACAGGTAGAGCCGACGCCCACGCCTCCTCCCCCGCCGACTCCTACTCCGAAACCAACGCCAAGCGCCACGCCCACACCGGTTCCGAGTCCGAGTCCGACGCCTATCCCCTCACCCACACCTACACCTACGCCGACACCTACACCTACACCGACGCCGACACCTACCCCGACGTCGACGCCTACGCCTACGCCGACACCTACGCTTAAACCTACCCCGACACCTACACCTACACCTACCCCGACGCCTACCCCGACGCCTACCCCGACGCCTACCCCGACGCCTACCCCGACGCCTACACCGACGCCGACGCCCACGCCGACGCCTACGCCGACGCCTACGCCGACGGAGACGCCGACGCCCACGCCTGCGATCGGACCGGAGTTCACCGCCGTAAGCTCGGAGCATGAACTGTATTATGGGATGGACGGTGTTGGCGATTACAACTACTTCTCGGTATCCTTTGATCTGGATCTGCATGACGCCGATCCTGACAAGCCCATTACGGCCCGTCTGCAGGCAGGCAGCCCCACAGGCGGAGACTGGCAGGATATCCCAAGCGGAGGATACTCGATCCCCACCCTGAGCTACAGCGGTTCCGGCGGCGTATGGTCCGGCGAAATGGCCTATGATATGTCTTTTGTAACATGGGATTGGGACCATGGCGAGCTGGGCGCTCTGATGCAGATGCGCGTCGCCTGCGACTACACGCTGACGGACGGCACTTCGGGGACCGTGTATTCCACCGACATCAAGGAGCTCTACGCCTATACGGGCGGATATCTGACCCACAATCCGGACGCGGACGGGTACTCCGGCAAGGTGGACGGCAAAGGCCTTGACGTCACCTTCCGGGTCCAGAAGGACCTGATCCTGGATCCCGACAAGCTGGAGAAGGTGGAAGTCGTCGTATACATCGGCGACACCTGGATCGACATGGATCCGGACAAGCTTACCATGTCCCCCATGACGGAGGAGGGAATCATCCGGCTCACCTGCCCGCTTGCCGACATCCTGGGCCCCGGAGAACCCGCCCATACGGGCAGCCTGGACGAGGTCCTGCTGGTACTCCTTTACAAGGACGAGGACAAGAAGATCGACTGGACCGACGGCGCCTGGGCCCGCGTCAAAGTGCGCAACATGCCGACGGTGGAACTGGATCCGGATCTTTATGGTCCTTATGTCGAAGGTGCGTGGTATCCCACCCTCTATTATATCATGACCCTCAACGACCTGAAGGGAGGCTCTGCCACCGCCAAGATCTACGTGGATACCGGAGACGGATTTTACGAGCCCGTTCCTCCGGAGTATGATATGTATCTCGCTAATTGGGCGAATGGATACGATCCGCTGGAGGAACCGGGCGACACCTGGGAGAACTATATCGAAGCCTATCTGGAAGAGCCCGCGGACAACGGGGGCGTTCTGGGCGCAGCGAAGATCGTCTTCGACATCGAATATCCGGACGGGGAAACCGATCAGATCGAGACAGAGACCCGGCCCGTCTTCATGGGTTCCTTCGCCAAGTTCGACAAGAGCTATGGGGAACAGGGCAGACTCGAAGCGGAACGGATCGACCCCGGTACGGGCAAGACCCTCTATACCATGAGCTTCGACCTGGTCATCGACCCCGCCTTGATGGATTCCGACAACGTGGAAGTCTATGGCGGAAGTCTTTGGAATACGGACGCCTGGAAAAACTATAAGGATCCCGAGACCGAGATGTGGACCGACGAGAGCGGGATCCGTCATCTGCGCTTCACCTTTGTATCCGAAACCCCCTTTGAGGACGGATCGTATTCGATGTATCCGGATATCCTGGGCTGGGTCGACGGGCTCTATCGCTGGGATCCTTATAACCTCAGCTGCGAGTTTTTCAGAGCCACACCCACGGATCTGACGCCTCCGGTCTTTGTACAGGTGAGCTCGAGCCACGACACCGGCTCCGGGAGCGACTGGTTCCGCTACACCTTCGATCTGGATCTCAACGACGTCGACCCGAATGAGTCGGTTGTTGTCGACCTGCAGTACGCGGATATCGGCGGCAGCAACTGGGAAGATTGCCCGTTTGACGGAGACAACAAGGTCTGGGCGTTTTACAGTGGGACAGACAGCGCCTGGCACTGTGAGGACCTGGCCGTGGAGGCGACCACCTTTGAGCTGGGCGGCGCTATGGGCCTGAAGAAACAGGTGCGTCTGGCCGCCAAGTACAAATTGACGGATGGCACCCGCGGGATCGTGTACTCGACGGACCTTTGCACTTTCTACATCTACACCGGAGACTATGTCCGCGGCGTGTCCGCCGAAATGGAGGGCGGAAAGATCACCGCGAAGTTCCAGGTGGACAAGGGTCTGATCTCCGATCTGAGCAAACTGACCGTCAGTTCCTGCTCTCTTCGCAGCGGCGAAAAGACTTGGGAGCTCCTGGGCAAGGCGACGATCAGCGGGCCGAGCGAAGACGGGATCTACACCGTGGAATACACCCTGGACGGAGAAGATCTGGATCTGACGAAGCAGACTTCTGTGGTCCTGACGCTGAACTATCAGGACTATGGCGGGGCAATCGACTGGGCATCCCAAGCCGCTTCGCTCTTCCACCTCCGCGGCGCTCCGACGCTGGAGGTAGGCCTGTACGGCACGGAAGGCGACCCAGGCTACGGTGCGGTCGGGATCCTGACCCTCAACGACCTGGAAGGCGGGACCGCATTCTTCCGGATCCTGCGCAAGTCCGGCAGCAACTTTGCAGAGGTTTCCGGTCCTTTTGGGGCGGCGAACTGCGGCCCCGGGGACGAAGTGGATGGAAAGTACTCCGCCTGGCTCTTTGACCAGTACCTGGCGGACATCTCAGACGCAGATGTGGAAGGCCGGAGGTATAAGGCCAAGATCGTCGTGGAGTACACCTATGCCGACGGAACCAAGGGCAGTCTGGAGAGTGCGGAATTTGAGCAGTATGGCGGGCGCTTTGTTTCCAGCGCCAACGATCCGCCCTTCTACTATGACGCGGAGAACAAGTGTCTCGTGATGGAGCTTTCGGTGGATTTATCTCTGGTGGAGATGGAGAATATCTCGATCAAGGGCACAAGCGCCAGATTCAACACCTCGACGCATCTGGAGCCCCCGGCCCTGGCCGAGTCCCATGCGGGCGATGACGGCACATACCGCATGATCTTCAAGGTCCCGCTGGAAGAACTGAAACCCGGTACTTATTCCCTGGATGTGCAGTTGGGATATTATAACGGCAAAGGTCCCCCCTGGGAAAATGAAGTATATGCCAGAATATATCTTGGTTGACGGCCGCGTCTGACCTGAAGGAGGATTTAACATGAAAAAGAAAAACGCCAAGACCTACATCGGCATCGTCCTCGTGGCGATCCTGGCCCTGCTGCTGGCCAATCCCCAGTGGCTGCCCCTTTCGGACGGGTTAAAAAGCGCCGTCGCGGAGACGGAAAAGAATAATCTGCTTTTCAAAAGCGACGCGCATACCACCATTGCGCAGCTGATCACCCTGGTTCTTGCGATTGCCCTTGTCTGGCTGATTTATCAGATCATCAAGCTCATTCTCGGCGCGCTGGCAAGGCGGGGCGGGCGGACCCAGACCGTCACCAATCTGATTTCCGGCCTGCTGAAGTACATCGCGGTGATCGTCGCCGTGGTCTGGGGTCTGAGCATTCTCGGCGTGAACGCCACGGCGGTACTGGCCGGCGTGGGCATTGTGGGTCTGATCCTGGGCTTCGGCGCGCAGAGCCTCATTGAAGACATCATCACCGGCGCCTTCATCATCTTTGAGAATCAGTACAGCGTTGGCGACATCATCATCCTGGACGATTTCCGCGGTACTGTCCGCAACATCGGTGTGCGCACCACCGTTATCGAGGACGCCGGCGGCAACCTGAAGGTGGTCAACAACTCCGACATCCGCAACTTTCAGAACCGCTCCCGCAACAATTCCGTGGCCTTGTGCGTGGTAGCCGTATCCTATGGGACTGACCTGCGCAAGCTGGAAAAAATGCTGCAGGAGAATCTGCCAAAGCTAAAGGCGGAGCATCCCCAGCTCTATCTGACCGTCCCCCGCTATCTGGGCGTCGATCTTTTGGCGGACAGCGGCATCAATCTGAAATTTGCCGCGGATGTCACCGAAGAGAATATCTTTACCGGTCAGCGCATGCTGGCTCGGGATCTGAAGATCCTCTTCGATGAGAACGGTGTGGAGATCCCCTTCCCGCAGGTTGTCATTCACAAGGCGGATTCTTGATACGTTTCTGCCCAGCCCGCCTTCCAGAGAAGCGATGGCTTCCATTTGCTCCTTTTTGCGAAAGGTATGCTCTCTCAAGAGCGATTGATTCTCCTCGGTTCAAGCGGTGATTGTTTGCCGCCCAAGCCACAAGCCACAGTCCCCCTGAAAACATTGGTTTTCAGGGGGACTGTTTGTCGTCTTCTTTTGTCTGTATCCGGCAGCGCCATTGCGCTTTAGGGCTCCGATGTAAACCTGTATCCGGCTCCGCGTTTCAGAACGATACCGCAGCCAGAATCCCGGATCTTCTTTCTTGCGCAGTACACCGTGTTGCGGACGGAAGCCTCCACATTGGGATAGTCCTCAGTGAGCCATATCTGCCGAGCCAACTCCTTTACCGGGACAAAGCGGGCGGAGCATCGCTGCAGATACTCCAGCACCGCATATTCCTTGGGCTGCAGCGGGAGCATAGTCCCATCTCTTTCGATCTGTTTGGCCGCCACATGCCAACGAAGCTTTCCCGTTGAGAAATCATCCCTGCTGATTGCCCGATCGTTTCTGGATAATAGAGAACGGACCCGTAGCAGCAGCTCCTCCATCAGATAGGGCTTGGTCATATAATCATCGCCACCGGCACGGAGTCCACAGACCACATCCTCCCGGGTGTCCAGAGAAGACAGGATCAGGACGCCCGCTCCGGTCTTCTTTTTCAGTTCTTCGACGCAGCCCAGAGCGTTGGCATCCGATAAGATCTGCTCCAGCACGATCAGATCCGGCTGGCGTTCACCGCACAGCTTTTTCCCCTTCTGTAGAGTTCTGGCCGCGTAGACCTCATAGCCCTCCAGCTCCAGTGCGTTCTTGTTCGCCTCGTTGATATTCTTGTCGCTGTCAATCAAAAGAATGCATGGCGCTTTCATCTCTGTCTCCTCTCCTCCGTGCAGTATGCTTCGCGAAAACCGACGGGACGATCTCCCCATTGAGTGCCAAATCGGATGTAGCTCCCTCCGATTCCCGATGTTTAAAGCAATCTCGTTCAACAGAAAAGCCATCGTTTTCCGATCGTTCTCATGCTCATTATACCGAAAAGCTGTGGTTTTGAACATCCCCAAAATGGAAAGATCTGTTCCTTGCGCAAAAAGGCACCTCGGAGTATGCTGTCTCCGAGGTGATGATGATGGCTTTTCGCGCCGTGATTCGGCAAATCCTATCCATGGGGGCAAAACCATGGCGTTTTCTGATCCGATCGCTGCAATGCGCCTGTCTGCTCCTGTTCTGCGCACTGGTCCAGCTGATCGCCTTCGACGCGGGGGCCGGCGGCTATGAGCTCTACATACGCGCCGGGATCTTCAACGAACTTGCGCAGCTTGCGCTGCTTTTTGCGGCGCTGGTTCCGGTTTGTCTGGAGGATCTGAGCGGATCAAGGTGATCAACTCGTCCCGTGTCATAATGGCGTTCAGAACGTCCAGCAAGCCATCCGCCGTGAGTCGTTCCGGCAAATCCAGCTTTCGCAGCAGCTTTGCGCGGGCTTCCCTGCTTCCGCCGCGTCCGCTCAGCCCAAGGGCATAGAGATCTGCCTTGCGGATCTGGTGGGAGCTATGCGGCTTTTCCACTTCTCCCAGAAAATGAGCGCCGGCCCTGCGCAGAGCATCCAGGAGCACCTGAGGGCGCATTCCTTCCACACCCAGCTTACCCTCTTTTGAGGGCGCGCTTTTTCTGCGCTCCTTGCCGCGGATGTCCGGGATGTAGGCATGCTTCAAACGTTCAGGAGGGACGCAGGAGCGAACAAAGTTTCGGATCACGAAACCCGCCCCGTCCGAATCCGTCAAAACGATCAAGCCGCGCTTCTCCGCCATTGTGCGGAGGAGCTTTTGTTTTTGACGGTCGTGGAAGATCCCGAATCCTTCGGTTTCCAGGATCGCAGCGTCGACCACCTGGCTCAGAGCGTTTTTGTCATAGCGCCCTTCAACAAGAATCACTTCCTCGACACTAAGCATTCCCGTCACCTGCCGCGATGCGCAGCACGACCTCCTTGAACAGCTCCCGGTCGTCCTGACCGCTGCTTTTCATGCGATAGTCCGTTTCCGCGCACAACTCCACCGCGCGACAGAGCTGCGGCAGACTGAAGCCCCGCGCGGCCTGCAGGAGCTTGTTGGCCTGATAGTCCTTGCAGCCGCAGGCATCCATCACATACTTGATCCCCAGATTCTGCTCCTGGGCCAGCTTTGCGCCATAGAGTCTGCGCATCTGTACGCCCAGCATGCCCAGCATGGCGATCGGTTCCTGGGTTCGATCTGAAAGCAAATCCGTCAGAACGGCGAAAGCGTTGTTGAATTTTCTCTGAGCAAAGAGCTCCGTCATTGTGAAAATGACCGCCTCGGGGATGTGGTTGGCCACGGCCTCCACATCCGCGACGGTAACTCTTTCCCCTTTCGCATAGGCGGCGATTTTTTCGATCTCCGGGATCAGCCTGTTCATCAGGTCGCCGCTGATAAAGATCAGACGCTGCGCCGCCTCAAATTCGATCCCCTTCCCCAGCGCACCGAAGCGCTTGGTGATCCAACGCGTCAGATCGCTTTGATTCTGCCGGGTGAACACCAGTTCCTGCGCCATCGCGCGCAGCGCTTTCACCTGCTTGAATCTTCCGTCCGGCTCATACTCCGCGTTCTGCACAAATACGACCGTGCAGTACTCCGGAATATCCGACAGGATCTTCAGGATCCGCTCTCCGCTCGGTAGGCGGTTGATGTCGATATCTCGCAGCTCGACAAAGCTGCGCTCCGTCAGGAAGGGCACCGCGTCCACAGCGTTGAGAAGCTCGTCCGGATCCAGCTCCGGCCCGTTGATCCTCTTATAGCTGAAGCTGTCGTCCCCATCGGGAAGACACAGCTTTTTCAGCTTCTCCAGGTAATACTCCCGCAGATAGTCCTCCGGGCCCCAGAGAAGATACAGCCGCTGCGGCCCGTCTGACATGAGCTTGCGGACTTCCGCGTTGATATTCAGCTTTTCATCCGTCTTTCTAGCCATTTTACGCCTCCAGCCGGAATTCCAGCGTTCCGTTCAAATCCGTTCTGTATACAGTATACCCGTATGCCTCCAGCCGATCAAGTGTTTCCTGCGTAGGATGGCCGTACGGATTGTATCCCACGCTGATCACCGCGGTATCCGCGCCGATCGACTCCAGCAGCGCGCCGGTGCTGGCGTAACGGGAGCCGTGATGTCCCACGATCAGCAGCTCCATATCCTTTGGATCATACCGGGCCAACAGATCCTTCTCTGTGCTTCTGTTGCTGTCCGCGGTGATCAGCATGTCATAGTCCCCCAGAGAGATGATCGCGCAGAGGCAGCGTTCATTTGCCCGCCCGGACTGGCCCGGCATGAAAAGCCTTGCCTGCACGTCTCCCAGCTTGATCGCCGCATCTTCATCCAGGATCCGAACCTGCGTCCCCTTCTCCCGGGCTGTCTGCAGGATCCCGTCCAGCAGGCCGTCCTCATCCGGAATGTCGGAGGCCATCAGCAGCTCCTTCACCGGGATCGCCTCCAGGAGCATGGGAACGCCGTTGCAATGATCCGCATGCAGATGCGTCAGCACCAGCAGGTCGATCTGCTCTCGCCCGCAGGCGCGCAGGTAGGCGCTGGCTGTTTCTCCCGCGTTTTCAAGGGAATAAGTGCCGCCGCAGTCGACCACCAGGGTCTTATCGCCGCTCATTACAGCGATGCATTGCCCCTGGCCGACATCGATCACGCTGATGACGCCCCTGCCGGATCGGTATTCCGCCTTTGTCACGCCCAGCATGACCGCAAGGCTGCAGCAGGCCAGAACGGTCGGCAGCAGGAGCTTCCAGCGGAGCTTCAGACGGCTGTGAACCGCGACCAGGATCAGCAGATATACCAGCGCGATCCAGAGGAAGGGCAGGAGCCCCTTCATGGAAAGCGTCGAGAACGGAAGCGAGGATACGAGCCCCGCCGCAAGGCGCAGATAACGCACCAGCCAAGCCAGAACCCAGCCCAGCAGCTTCCCCACATTCGGGAGGAGAAAGCCGAGCAGGCAGATCCCATAGCCCAGGCAAAAGCACAGCGAGACCGCCCACAGGCACAGCAGATTGGTCAGCGGGGAAAGAAGCGGAACCGCGTGGAAGTGGATGGCCATCAGCGGAACGGAAAAGGCCATCACCCCGAGGGAGCTGGCCGCCGTACCGATCACGCCGCGCAGACGTTCCGCCCACACCTCCGAAAGCGCGCCCTGGATCGCGTCGCTCAGAGGCTCCGCCAGGCAGAGGATCCCTGCCATGGCGGCAAAGGAAAGCTGCAGCCCGATACTGGCCGCGGCGAAGGGATTTCCCAGCAGGATCAGCGCAAGGGCCACGGCCAGCGATGTGACGGGATCGTTCTCCCGTCGGACAAGCGGTGCCAAAAGCAAAAAGCTCTGCATGATCCCGGCGCGCACCGCGGAGTGGGGAGAGCCGGTCACCAGGATGAAAAACCAAACCAGGCAGAAGCAGAGCAGCGAGCTGCGCCAGGTCCTTCCGAACAAAAACTGAAGCAGCCCCACCAGGAAGGCAATATGCATGCCGGAAACAGCCACCACATGCAGCAAGCCGGCGCGGTTCATGGACAGGTACAATCCATTGTCCGCATAGAGGTCGCTTTTGTCCCCCAGCATCAGGGACTTCATAAAGGCGGAGGCGTCAGCCGGGAACAGCCTGTCGATCCGATCCACAAGCAGTCGATTCAGCCTGACCGGGAGAAATCGCAAGGAAAAGCCCCCGGATTCCGTCTGAAGCTCAGATTTGGCGTTTGCCGTCAGATATATGTCCCGCGCCAGATAGGAATCATAGCGCTCCCCATAGCGGAGATCGGCCCGTTTGAGCTTCGCCGTGCACTTGAGACGATCCCCCGGTTCCACACCCTCCAGGGCATCGCCGTCTGCATACAAAATGGCATGCAGGGGCGACAGCTCTTCATTCAGGAGCTTGACCTCCACGCGGCCATAGCTCTCGTATTGCTGCGGATAGTCCAGGGCCTGCGCGTTCAGCTCCTCCGTACGCCCGTCGTAGGGCAGCGCCCGGATCAGCGTGCGCTGCGCATGAAAGAAATAGCAAAAGCATCCGGCCGACAGGCCAAAGCAGCATAGAACGAACAGCATGAGCCATTTGCGCCGTCTGAGGAGCAGCAGGAACCCGAACCCCAACGCCGCGCCTCCCAGCCAGGGCAGCACAGAGGCGGGAAGGAAGTAGTTGGCAGCCAGGATGGCCGCGGAGAATGAAAAGGAAATGACAGCCAGAACACGCATTCCGCTATCCTCCCGTCATAAAAGCCGCAGAAGGACAAAGCCTTCTGCGGCCCAATTCTATTAAAGGATCCGCTCGGACAGCTTCACGCCGCCGATCAGGTGGAAGTGCAGGTGCATGACAGACTGACCGCCGTCCTCCCCGCAGTTGTTGACCACGCGAAAGCCGTTCATCAGGCCCTCGGCCTTGGCGATCTTGGCGATGGCCTCGAAGCACTTGGCGACGTACAGGGAATTATTCTCATTGATGCCCCGGGCGCAGCAGATGTGCTTTTTGGGCACAACCAGAATATGCACGGGAGCCTGGGGGTTGATATCCCGGAAGGCGAAGACGTACTCGTCCTCATAGACCTTGGCGCTGGGAATCTCCCCGGCGATGATCCGGCAGAAAATGCAGTCGTGATCCATGGTTTTTCCTCCTTAAATCTTATCGGAGACGAAGCTTTCCACCGCGGAAAGCGCGTCCTTGAGCTTGCTGACGTCGTTGCCGCCGCCCATGGCAGAGTCGGGCTTGCCGCCGCCCTTGCCGCCGGCGATGGCGGTGATGTGCTTGATGATGTCCCCGGCGCGGACGCCCTTGGCCACGGCCTCCTTGCCGCAGACGCACTGGAAGGTGATCTTGTCGCCGTTGACCGCGGCGATGACGGCCACCACAGCGCCGTCCTTGTCCCGCAGGGCGTCGCCCATCTTGCGCAGGCCCGCGGCGTCGCACTCGCCCTGGCTGCAGGTGACCACATGCAGGCCGCCCACCTCTTTGGCGTTTTTCAGCAGAGCGTCTGCCCCGCCGGCGGACTCCTTATCTTTGTACTGCTGGATCAGGCGCCTGGCTTCCTTGAGCTCCACCGCCTGCTGCTCCACCTTCTGGAGCATGTCGGCGGGATTCGCCTTGAACAGCGCGGACACGGCGGAGATCGCTTCGATATCCCGGTGCAGGGTCTCCAGGGTCCGCAGGCCGGTGGTCGCCTCGATACGGCGCACGCCGGAGGCCACGGAGCCCTCGGAGCTGATGTGGAAAAGCCCGGCCTTGGCGGTGTTGTTCAGATGGGTGCCGCCGCAGAGCTCCACACTGTAGTCGCCCATGCTGACCACGCGCACCACGTCGCCGTACTTCTCCCCGAAGAGGGCGGTGGCGCCGCTCTGTCTGGCCTCGTCCAAGGACATCTCCTTGGTGACAACGCTCAGGCCCTCCAGAATGGCGGCGTTGACCTTATCCTCCACCCTGCGCAGCTCCTCCGGCGTCACGGCGGAGAAGTGCGTGAAGTCGAAGCGCAGGAAGTCGGGCTCCACCAGAGAGCCGGCCTGGTGCACGTGATCGCCCAGCACATCCCGCAGGGCCCGCTGCAGCAGATGCGTGGCGCTGTGGGCCCGGGCGATGGCGGCGCGGCGCACAGGATCATAGGAGGCGGTGACCGTGTCGCCCAGCTTCAGCACGCCTTCCTTCAGCAGGCCGGTGTGCATGACCTTTCCGCCCTTGTTCTTCTGTACATCGCCGACTTCAAAGAGGATCCCGTCGGCGCGGAGCGTGCCGCGGTCGGCCACCTGGCCGCCCATCTCGGCATAGAGCGTCGTGCGATCCAGCACCACGATGGCCTCGGTCCCGGCGGGGATCTCCTGGCGCAGCTCCCCGTCGGCCACGATGGCCAGCACCTTCGCCACCGCGGAGCTCTTGTCGTAGCCATCGAAGACGGTCTCCGGGATCTCCTTGCCGAAGCTGACCCCGGCCCAGCCCAGATCGCCCAGGGCTGCCCGGGCCTCCCGGGCGCGGACGCGCTGCTCCTGCATAAGCTGCTTGAAGCCCTCCTCGTCCACCTGCATGCCCTCGTCGGCGCACATTTCGATGGTCAGGTCGATGGGGAAGCCGTAGGTGTCGTAGAGCTTGAATGCGTCGGCGCCGGAGAAGGTGCTCTCCCCCTTCGCCTTGTGCTCGGCGAGCATATCGCTGAAGATCTTCATGCCGGCATCGATGGTCTTGGCGAAGTTCTCCTCCTCCGTCTTGACCACCCGGGTGATATAGGCCTGCTTCTCCCGCAGCTCGGGATACTGGCACTCGTTCTCATGGATGACGGTGTCGATGACCTGATACAGGAAAGGCTCGTTCACGCCCAGGAGCTTGCCGTGGCGGGCAGCCCGGCGGAGAAGCCTGCGCAGCACGTAGCCCCGGCCCTCGTTGGAGGGCAGAACGCCGTCGCAGATCATGAAGGTGGCGGAGCGGATATGGTCGGTGATGACCCGCAGGGAAACGTCCATCTTGTGGCTCTTGCCGTAGAAGGCCCCCGTGAGCTCGCTGACCTTGTGGGTGATGTTCATCACCGTGTCCACGTCAAAGAGGGAGTCCACCCCCTGGCAGACCACGGCCAGGCGCTCCAGCCCCATGCCGGTGTCGATGTTCTTTTGCTTGAGCTCGGTGTAATGTCCCTCGCCGTCGTTGTCGAACTGGGAGAAGACGTTGTTCCAAACCTCGATATAGCGGTCGCAGTCGCAGCCCACAGTGCAGTCCGGCTTGCCGCAGCCGTACTGCTCGCCCCGGTCGAAGTAGATCTCCGAGCAGGGGCCGCAGGGGCCGGCGCCATGCTCCCAGAAGTTGTCCTCCTTGCCGAAGCGGAAGATCCGCTCGGGGGCGATGCCGATCTCCTTGTTCCAGATCTCAAAGGCCTCGTCGTCGTCCACATAGATGGAGGGATAGAGACGGTTCGGATCGATGCCCACCCAGTCCGGGCTGGTCAGAAACTCCCAGCTCCAATGGATGGCCTCGCGCTTGAAGTAGTCCCCGAAGGAGAAGTTGCCCAGCATCTCAAAGTAGGTGCCGTGGCGGGCGGTCTTGCCGATGTTCTCGATATCTCCGGTGCGGATGCACTTCTGGCAGGTGCAGACCCGATGACGCGGCGGTTCCTTCTCCCCCTTGAAATAGGGCTTCATGGGCGCCATGCCGGAGTTGATCAGCAGAAGGCTGGCGTCTCCCTGGGGGATCAGGGAGAAGCTGGGCAGACGCAGGTGCCCCTTGCTCTCAAAGAAGCGCAGGAACATCTCCCGCAGTTGATTCAGTCCGTATTTTTCCATTGTTCTGTCCTCTCAAAAAAAGATGCCCCTGTCCCGAAAAGGAACAGGGGCGAATTTTCATTCGCGGTACCACCCTGATTCGCCGGAAAACCGGCCTCTCAGCTCCCTTAACGCGGGAAAACGCCCCGATTTCACAGGGTGGCTCGGAAGTGGCCGCCGGTTGGATGCCTGGGATCTCGCACCATCCGATCCCTCTCTGAAAAGCTCGTCCCCGGCTCGTTTCGTCAACGCCAGATAACGCCGTTAGTTTACTCACTTTCCCGGCTTTTGTCAAGCCTTTTCCAGCAGCTTGCGGACGATTGCGCCAACCGGGGCAGAGGTCGGCAGGCACATCCGGAAGGGCATCATGGCTCGGCGGGTGTCCGGGATGGAGTTCCCGTCTTCGTCGAAGAGTTCCCCTGCCGGAAAGGAAATCGGCGCTCCCTGGGGAAGCAGCAGCTCCAGCGTGTCGCCTGGAAAGATCCTGTTGCGCTGGGTCAGCAGCGCGTTTCCCTCTCCGTCACAGCTCTGTACCACCGCCGCGATCTCTGCGGTGGAAAAATAGCTGGCCTCGGCATAATGCTGGCCCGGCTCGCCGAAGTAAAAGCCCGTGGTATAGGGCCTGTGGCTGCATTTCTCCGTCTCCCGCACCCAGAGCGGGTCAAGAGGCTGCCCGGCCAGCGCCGCGTCCAGGGCGTGGCGGTAGGCGTTGGTGGTCACCGCCGTATAGTAGGCGGATTTCATGCGTCCCTCGATCTTCAGGCTGGAAACCCCGGCCTCCAGCAGCGCTGGGATATGCTCGATCATGCGCATGTCCCGGGAGTTCAGGATATAGGTGCCGCCGTCCTCGGTGATCTCAAAGTACTGGCCCGGCCGGGTCTCCTCCACCAGATGATACTTCCAGCGACAGGGCTGGGCGCACTGGCCCCGGTTGGCGTCCCTGCCGGTAAGATAGTTGGACAGCAGGCAGCGGCCGGAGAAGCTGACGCACATGGCCCCGTGGACAAAGGCCTCCAGCCGCAGCTCCGGCGGCGTATTGGCCCGGATCTGCCGGATGTCCGCCAGGGGCGTCTCCCGGGCCAGCACCACGGTGTCCGCGCCCAGCTCATAGAGGGCGCGGGCCGAGGCGCTGTTGATCACGCCGAACTGGGTGCTGACGTGCTTTGCGATGCGGGGAGCGTGCCGCTTGGCCAGCTCCAGGACGCCCAGATCCGCGATGATGAGCCCGTCCGCCCCGGCGTCCTGCAGAAACTCCAGATAGCCGGGCAGCGCGCGCAGTTCTTCTTCCCGGGGGAGTGTGTTGCAGGTAACGTAGATCTTCACGCCCCGCGCGTGGGCGTAGTCCACCGCCCAGCGAAGATCCTCATCGCTGAAATTCACGGCGGAGGAGCGCATGCCGTACATACGCCCCGCCAGATATACCGCGTCCGCGCCGTACAGGATCGCCATCCGCAGCCGTTCCCGATCCCCCGCCGGGGACAGCAGCTCCGCCTCAGGCGCCATAGTCCTGAGTAGCCACGAAGGCGTTGAACTCGTTGATGTTGGTGAAGAAGCGGTGGGTGCCGGTGGCCGTATCCAGCGCATAGTAGTAGTAGTTGGTGGTAGCCGGCGCCAGCGCAGCCTTCAAGGACTGGATGCCGGGGTTGCAGATCGGCGTGGGCGGCAGCCCGATCCGATCCCGTGTGTTGTAGGGGCTGTCCTCCGTCAGCATTTCCGCAGTAGGCGGGCCCTCATGGCCGGGATGGATATAGAGGATCGTCGAGTCGATGCCAAGAGGCATTCCGACGCTCATACGGTTATAGATGACCGATGCGATCATGGGCCGTTCCTCGTCATTGGCCGCCTCCTTCTCGATCATGGAGGCAATGGTGACGATCTCCCGGATATCCCTGCCGCTGCTGGCAAGCTGCCTCTGCAGATCCTCATCGAAATTGTAGTAGAAGGTTTCCAGGAACTTGTTGATGGCGCTGGACGCTTCTATCCCGGTATAGAACTCATAGGTATCCGGGAAGAGGTAGCCCTCCAGACGGTTTTCGCTTCCCTCATCCTGGCTTTCCAGGAAGCTGTAGTTGAACTTATATTCCCTGGCCGCTTTCATCAGTTCGTCAAAGTCGCTGACGTTGTTCTCATCCAGCAGTTGGAAGATCTGCCGCATGGTATAGCCCTCGGGGAAGGTAACCGTGACCGTGGCAGGGCCGTCTCCGTTGGGGGACATATGCTGCACCAGCGCCCGATAGTCATAGGAGGAGCGCAGCTCATACTCGCCGAAGGTCATTTTCAGATCGGCGTGGGAAAGCTTGCAAAAGGCCGTAAAGAGCCACTTGTACTCGATCAGCCCTGCGTCCTTCAGCGCAGTCGCGACATAGTCCAGATCCGCCTTTCTGACCCGTTCCGTCCCGATAATAGCGCCGTTCTCGTCATAGGTCGGAACATCCACATAGGGGAAGTGGCTCTGATCGAGATTGACCGTTACCGTAAAATCGTCCTTGTTCAGGGCAAGCATATCGCTTGCGGCCATCCAGGCGAGGCAGGCAAGCACGACGCCGAGGCAGAGCACAAACACAAAATACATCAGCCCCCCAAGGCAACCGGATTTATACTCATGGCTCTGCCGGATAGGACGGTAATCCCGTTCCGACTCTTCATCCCCGGTGTAGTTCACCGCCTCCGAGCCGGATTTATCAAGCAAAAGCCGATCCAGCGGGTTCATGGAAGGCTCTTCGGGCGCAGGGTTCTCCCATGGGTAGGGTTCATCCGCCTCATAAGCCTCCTCGGGCGGCGTGACAATAGGATAAGTCGCCTCTGACGAAAGCTCGTAGGCGCTCTCTTCCAAAAGCTCCTCGTCCGGATTATCCCTGTAGTCTATAGGTCTCTCATATTCGTCCGACATACGGAACCTCCTTGATCTGCGGCAGGAACGTAATCGCGCCCGGCGGCATACGATGGCTTGAGCGGCCCGGATGGGCAGCCAAACCGTCAGCAAGACGGCCGCCTTCACCGCGGGGCGGCAGGTGCATAAAAACTTAGCGGAGAAAGGACAACATCATGTTCTGCAATAACTGCAACAACGGCGTTTGGATCATCATCCTCATCATCCTGCTCTTCGGCTGGGGCGGAAACGGCTTCGGCTGCGGCTGCGGCTGTGAGAGCAATAACTGCGGCTGCGGCTGCGGCTGCAACTGAGCGGAAAACCCGGGGCCTCTTCGGAGGCCCTTTTCCTTTCAGTCTATGGCGCCGCGGAGGATGCGATACAGCTCCTCGTTCTTCTCGTCCACATCCCGCTCCACGCCGTCCTTCCGGAAGGGGATGCGGCGCCATCCGTAGTATTCCGCGGCCATGTCCGCGGTGTGAAGGCAGCGGCGAAGATAGTCCAGATCCTTCTCGTGAATATCGGCGTGGGTATGATTCTTCGCCTCCCGGCGCCGCATCCGGGCCAGTGAGGTCTCCAGATCCACGTCCAGATAAAGCACCAGATCCGGCTTGGGCAGGCCCATTTTGTTATACTCCAGATCGCTCAGCCAGGCGAAAAAGGCCGGCAGATCCTGATCGTTGAGCTTGCAGCCCTGATGGACCGCGTTGGAGGTGGTGTAGCGATCCGAGAGGAACACCCCGCCGTTTTCATATATTTTGCCCCAATCCATCTTATAGGACGCGAAACGATCCACCGCGAAAAAGGTGGAGGCGGTGTATGCGTTCACGTCGTCCGGGCGGGTTCCGAATTCGCCGCCCAGGTACATGCGGATCAGCGCGCTGCTCTCCTGATCATACCGGGGGAACACGATATGGTGATATTGGATCCCGTCCCGATCCAGGCGGGCGCAAAGGCGACGAAACTGCGCGGATTTCCCGCTCCCGTCGATCCCCTCCAGAACAATGAGCTTCCCTTTTGCCATTGTATGAACCCTCTTTATATCTGACTGAATACGTCGCCGATATTGGCGTGGATCACCAGATCCGCATACTGGTCGTAGGGCGTCTCGCTGCGGTTCACGAGCACCAGCTTATTGCCGCGGTAGTAATTGATCAGGCCCGCGGCCGGATACACGTTCAGGGAAGTGCCCCCTACGATGAGAATATCCGCATGGCGGATGTAGCGCACCGCCTCACTGAGCACATCCTGATCCAGCGGCTCCTCATACAGCACAATATCCGGGCGGATCACGCCGCCGCAGCTGCAATGGGGAACTCCCTCCCCGTGATTCATCTGCTCGGCCGGGTAGGGCTTTCTGCAGCGGGAGCAATAGGCCCGCAGGATGCTGCCATGCAGCTCCAGCACCTTTTTGCTGCCGGCCGCCTGATGTAATCCGTCAATGTTCTGCGTGACCACAGCCCGCAGCTTTCCCTCCGCCTCCAGCTCCGCCAGACGCTTATGGGCGCGGTTGGGCTGTACCCCGTCGATGACGAGCTTTGCCCGGTGAAAGCGATAGTATTCCTCCGGCCAGCGCTCAAAAAAGCTGTGGCTCAGAATCGTCTCCGGGGGGTATTTCCACTTCTGGTTGTACAGGCCGTCCACACTGCGAAAATCGGGGATCCCGCTCTCCGTGCTGACGCCCGCGCCTCCAAAGAACACAATGTTATCGCTCTCCGCGATCCACTGTTTCAGCTGCTTGATCTTTTCGTCCATAGCTTTCCCCTTCCCTGCCAGATTTTTTCATATCATTATACACCGATGGGTGAGAATTGACAAGTAAACAGCCTGTTAAGATTTCAAAACCCCCGCGGCGGTAGGCGTCCGCCGCAGGGGCCGTTTCATGTTTCACTCTACTGTCCCGCCGCATAGCGCAGGGAAAGGCTTTCTCCGTCGCAAACCAAAAGGACTGGGCCGTTCGCGGTATAATAGGGCTCGATTCCGAGCCGCTTGAGCAGGGAAACGGTTTTATCGTCTTCGGGCGGCACCGCGGAAGAGCTGATCAGCGCATACGCCGGCGCCGCGGCCTTCAGCAGACCGGTGATGCTCTTATGCCAGTTGCCATGATGGGGCAGCTTCACGGCATCATAGTGTTCCGGATGGCTGCCCGACCACTCCTCCAGCCGTTCGTTTTCCGCGTCGCCCAGGAAAAGCAGGCTGCATTCCCCGCAGACGACGGATACGATCAGAGAGGAATTGTTGCTCGGCTCCCTCCGGTATTGCTCCTGCTTCGGCGGATCGACCGTAAACAGAAGGCCGTCCAGGGAGAAGGACAGCTCCTCCCGCACCGTGATCGGCTCGATTTTGGCTTTCTGCAGCGCCGCTAGATAGCGGTCGTAGTCCTGGCTTTCCCGGGGATAATTGCTCTGCAGCACCTGTCCAACCGGCATTTTCCGAAGGATTTTGGCCGCTCCCCCGATATGATCCTTGTCAAAATGCGTCAGGATCAAATAATCCAGCTTTTCGATCCCCTGTTCCCCGCAGTAGGCGAGGATCTCGTCTCCCAGCGTCCGCTCCCCGGCGTCGATCAAAACTGCGCTGTGCTCTGTCGTCAGGAGCATCGCGTCGGCATCGCCGGCCGAGAAGAAATAGACCTGCATCTGCGCGGCGCTTTCCCTCGGATGCGAACACGCGCCGAGAAACACGGCGAGCACGCAGAGCAGAGCAAGAAGCTTGCGTTTCATCGCGTGTTCACCCCTGCGAATGGGCATAATCAGCCGAGCCGCTCGATGACCCGCCGGTACAGCGGCAGGATCTGCTCCCACTGCAGCTCGTTCTCCCGCCGGATCACATAGCGGCGGGTGTCCTCACAGCTCAGATCGCCCCAGAAAACGCAGACGCGCATGGAGGCGCGGATCGCGGCAAGGGCGAGGTCGGCGCTCTCTCCCACAAAATGGCGCGCATCCGGCGGGCAGAGAGCCGCCAGCTCCTCCGCAAGCTCCAGTTCCTTCTCCATCATGCAGACGATCTCGCTACAGACCGCCCCGGCCACCTGGGTGGCGGCCTCGATCTTGCGCTCGTCGCCTTCCTTGATCGCGCGGCGGTAGGGGCCGCGGGCTTTCACGTCCTCGTCGATCAGATTGACCATGTAGCTGCGCAGGATCTCCGCATTGCGCAGGATAAACTCCACACGCTCATGCCCGGGCAGCTCCGCCTGCGTCAGCTTGGCCGCCCGTTCCAGCAGCGCGGAGGCGACGGCCCCGGTCATGGCGGCGCCGCTGCCGGTCTGGGCGCGGCTGTCCGGATCGGCGAGAGCCTTGCTGAACTCGTCCGCGTCCTTCTTCCGAAAGATCTCGATTTTAAGGGATTCGGCCATGGTTTGCTCCTTTCTCAGTCCCGGTTGAACTCCCGCAGGCGCAGGCCCTCGTTCTTCTGCAGGGCCCAGTTGATGCACCAGGAGGAGGTGAACAGCAGCAGGTTATTGCCCTTGAAATCCTGTACCCATTTCGTGTCGCTGGTCAGATTCAGCGAGGGGATGTCGATATCCTCGTTGTCGACCCAGCGCACATGCTCGTAAGGCATGGCGCGGCGGCGGATATCCACGCCGTACTCGGTCTTGAGCCGGTATTCCAGCACCTCGAACTGCAGCACGCCTACCACGCCCACGATGACCTCCTCCACACCGGTGTGGGGCTCGTGGAATATTTGGATGGCGCCCTCCTGGGCAATCTGCTGGATGCCCTTCTCAAACTGCTTGCGCTTCATGGTATCCACCCGTTCCACGGAAGCAAAATGCTCCGGCGCAAAGGTGGGGATGCCCTCAAAGCACAGCTCCTGCCCCTTCTCGCAGATCGTATCTCCGATGGAGAAAATACCCGGATCGAAGACGCCGATGATGTCGCCGGCATAAGCCTCGTCGATGATCGCCCGATCCTGGGCCATAAGCTGCTGGGGCTGGGCCAGGCGCAGGGCCTTGCCGCCCTGCACGTGGTAATACTCCTTGTCCCGCTCGAACTTTCCCGAGCAAATGCGCATAAAGGCGATGCGATCCCGGTGGGCCTTGTTCATGTTGGCCTGGATCTTGAAGACGAAAGCGGAAAAATGCCCGTCCAGCGGATCCACCTTCTTATCCCCGGACACGCGGGGAAGCGGCGGCATGGTCATCTTCAGAAAATGCTCCAGGAAGGGCTCCACGCCGAAATTGTTGAGAGCCGAGCCGAAGAACACCGGACTGAGCCGTCCCGCCCGCACTTCTTCGATATCGAAGTCGAAGCCGGCGCCGTCCAGCAGCTCGATGTCGTCCGCCAGAGTTTCCCGCAGGCGGTGGCCGATCAGCTCGTCCAGCTTTTCCGTCTCGTCCATGGTGCATTCGATGGCGTGGATCTTGCTCTGGCCCCGGTGAAACTCGTTGAAAGCCAGGATGGCCTGCTTCTCCCGGTCATACACGCCCTTGAAGTCCTGGCCGCAGCCGATGGGCCAGTTCATGGGATAGGTGCCGATGCCGAACTCGGTCTCCAGCTCCTCCATCAGCTCATAGGGGCTGCGGGCCTCCCGGTCCAGCTTGTTGATAAAGGTGAAAATGGGGATGTGCCGCATGGCGCAGATCTTGAAGAGCTTGCGGGTCTGCGGCTCGATGCCCTTGGCGGCGTCGATGACCATGACGGCGGAGTCCGCGGCCATCAGCGTGCGGTAGGTGTCCTCAGAGAAATCCTGGTGGCCCGGGGTATCCAGGATGTTGATGCAGTAGCCCTCGTACTCAAACTGCATCACGGAGGAGGTGATGGAGATGCCGCGCTGCTTCTCCAGCTCCATCCAGTCGGACACGGCGTGGCGTGCGGTGGCTTTTCCCTTGACCGAGCCGGCAAGCTGGATCGCTCCGCCGTAGAGAAGCAGCTTCTCCGTCAGCGTCGTTTTGCCCGCGTCCGGGTGGGAAATGATCGCAAAGGTTCTGCGGCGTTGGATTTCGTTTTGATAAGCGGCCATGATTTGCTTCCTTTCATTTTTGATTCTCGGATCGGGAAGAAAACAGGCCGTCAGGGCGGTGTCGTCATCATACCAGCATCCTCATTCAAAATTAAGCAGTTTATGTTACCACATTCTCCCGTAAAAAGCAAAGATTTTATGAAAAAAGCCCCGCGCTCAAAAATCCCCGGAGGAAGCTGCCTCCGGGGATCGTCTCATTTCAGGATCACTTTATTGAAGTTCTTTTTCCCGCGTTTCAGCACGACGCCGGTCTTCAGCTCCTCCGCAGAAAAGCTCTTGCCGATATCCGTGATCTTCGCGTCGTCTACGGTCACGCCGCCCTGCTGGATGTTCCGGCGGGCGTCGGACTTGGTGGTGCAGAGTCCGGTCTTCACCAGCAGCGTCATCAGGTCGATGGCGCCGTCGTTCAGATCCCCCTCCGTGAGCTCTGTGGTGGGCATGTTCTCACTGACGCCGCCGCCCGCGAAGAGCGCCTTGGCGGAGGCCTCGGCCTTCTTCGCCTCCTCCGCGCCGTGCACCATGCTGGTCAGCTCAAAGGCCAGGATCTCCTTTGCCCGGTTGAGCTGGCTGCCCTCCCACTTGGCCATCTCGTCGATCTGCTCCAGCGGCAGGAAGGTCAGCATTCGGATGCACTTGAGCACGTCCGCGTCCTCCACGTTGCGCCAGTACTGGTAGAACTCGTAGGGGCTGGTCTTGTTGGGGTCCAGCCACACGGCGTTGCCGGCGGTCTTGCCCATCTTCATGCCGTGGGAGTCGGTGAGCAGGGTGATGGTCATGGCGTGGGCGTCCTTGCCCAGCTTCTTGCGGATCAGCTCCGTGCCGCCCAGCATGTTGCTCCACTGGTCGTCCCCGCCGAACTGCATATTGCAGTCGTAGTGCTGGAACAGGTAGTAGAAGTCGTAGCTCTGCATGATCATGTAGTTGAACTCAAAGAAGCTCAAACCCCGCTCCATGCGCTGCTCGTAGCACTTGGCCCGCAGCATGTTGTTCACGGAGAAGCAGGCGCCCACCTCCCGCAGCAGCTCCACGTAATTCAGGCTCAGCAGCCAGTCGGCGTTGTTGACCATGATCGCCTTGTCCGGGCCGAACTCGATGAACTTCTCCATCTGCCTGCGGAAGCACTCGGCGTTGTGGTCGATGTCCTCCCGGGTCAGCATCTTGCGCATGTCCGTGCGGCCGGATGGGTCGCCGATCATGGTGGTGCCGCCGCCGATGAGGGCGATGGGCTTGTTGCCCGCCTGCTGGAGGCGCTTCATCAGCGTCAGGGCCATGAAATGCCCGGCGGTCAGGCTGTCTGCCGTGCAGTCAAAGCCGATGTAGAAGGTGGCCTTGCCGTTGTTGACCATCTCCCGGATCTCTTCCTCGTTGGTCACCTGGGCGATCAGTCCGCGGGCGACCAGTTCTTCATAAATTCCCATGTTGATTCTCCTGTATGATTAGTTTTTGTTTTCCTGTATGATCTCTTCCGCATGGGCGGCCGCCCAGGCGATCAGCTCGTCGCAGGGGATGCCGTTTCGCTTCAGATCCTGGCAGCGGATGCAGCCAAATTCCTTCAGAAAATCGCGGTTCATTTTCATGGTGAGTTTTGCGATGCGGCTTTTTGCCTCTGCATCCTCTCCATCGGCATAGGGAAAGGCCAGGCCCAGCGCCATCACCGCGCCGGACGCCGCGCCGCAGATCTCCCCGCAGCGGACGCCGCCGCCAAAGCCGCCGGACAGCGCCAGCGCCGTTTTCTCCTCCATCCCGGTATAGCTGCCGAGCGCCGCCAGCACGCTCTGGGCACAGTTGAAGCCGCAGCCATGCAGACGCAGGGATTCTTCCTGAACGCTCATATTGGATCCTCCTTCAAAAATTTTTGCTTAGCTGAGCGCGGCCTCGCGCCGACCCAACGCGGCTTGTCTCCCGTAAAAAGCGTGCGATAAGCGCGAGTCCTCAATTGCGAAACGAGTTTCGCAATTGGCAAAATGATAAGCCCCCTGTCCTTTCGGACAGAGGGCATTATATGCGGTACCACCTCTGGTTCGCCGACGCCTCACGGCGGCGGCCTCAGGGAGTCTCTCGACCCCAGCGCAATATCGGGCGCACCCGTCGCCGCCTACGCATCTCAATCAGACTTCAGCCGCGCCGCTCCAAACGGTATTTCACGCGCCCCCCTCTCCCCCTTTCACCGGCCGGGGGCTCTCTGTGCAGGAAAAAGCACGCTACTTCTGTTCTTCCTCGCGTTTACCCGTGCATTATACTGGAGACGCGCCGTTCTGTCAAGAGGGCATTGACGCTTGTCCGCCCTCCATCTGCAGGATCTTGCGGAACTGCGTCTCATACAGCTCCCGGTAGGTGCCGCCCCGGGCCAGAAGATCCTCGTGGGTGCCGGATTCCACGATCTGCCCGTCCCGCACCACCAGGATCCTGTCCGCCTTCAGGATCGTGGAGAGCCGGTGGGCGATCACGATGCTGGTACGGCCCTCCATCAGCGCCTCCAGAGCCTCCTGGATGGCGTTTTCGGTGATGGAGTCCAGGGCGGAGGTTGCCTCGTCCAGGATCAGGATCTTCGGATCCTTCAGGATCACACGGGCAATGGACAAACGCTGCTTCTCACCGCCGGAGAGCTTCAGGCCCCGGTTGCCCACCATGGTCTCCAGCCCTTCCGGCTGGGCGTTGATGAAATCGTGCAGATTGGCGATATAGCAGGCGGTGTCAAGCTCCTCTTTTGTGGCGTTCTCCTTGGCGAAGAGCAAATTCTCCCGAATGGTGCCGTTGAAAAGATAACTGTCCTGGGTCACCACGCCGATCTGCCGGCGCAGATACTCCAGGTCATAATCCCGCACGTCCACCCCCGCGATGCGCACGCTACCCCCGCACACGTCATAGAGGCGCGGCAGCAGGTTTACCACGGTGGACTTGCCCGAGCCGGAGGGCCCGACGATGGCATACATTTTCCCGCCCGGCACCGTAAAATTCACGTCCGTGAGCAGCGGCTTTTCCGGATCGTAGGAAAAAGCCACATGATCGTACACGATCTCGGCGTCGGTCACGTCCGGCTTCTGCCCGTTTTCGGGGGAACGGATGGGGTTTTCCATGTCGAAGTAGTCAAAAATACGAGTAAACAGCGCCAGGGAGCGGGTAAAGTCCACGTGGATGTTCAGCAGGCTCTCAATGGGACGATACAGGCGGTTCACCAGCGCGACCGTCGCCGTGATGGTACCGACGGTCAGCGCGCCGTCCGCGTGGCTGATGATGAACCAACCGCCCGCGAAATAAATGAGCAGCGGGCCGATCTGGGTAAACATTCCCATAATGACCCGAAACCATTTGCCGCTGCGCTGCTCCTTGAGCTGCAGACGGGTAAGCTCCTCATTGACCTTGACGAAGCGCTCATACTCCCGTTTTTCGCGGGTAAAGAGCTTCACCAGCAGCGAGCCGGAAACCGACAGCGTCTCGTTGACCATCTGGTTCATCTCATCATTTTTGGCCTGGCTGTCCGAGAGGATCTTCCAGCGGGTCTTGCCAACGCTTTTGGTGGGCAGGATCAGCAGCGGGATCACCACGATCCCCACCAGCGCCAGCTTCCAGCTCATGGAGAAGAGCGCGATCAGCGTCGTGACCACCACCACGATATTGGAGACGATGCTGGACAGGGTACCGGAGATCACGGTGCTGAGGCCGGAGATATCCGTATTCATGCGCGTAATGATATCGCCCTGCTTTTCCGAGGTGAAAAAGGCGTGAGGCATGTGCTCCAGATGGTCAAACATCTGGTTTTTCATGTCGAAGATGATGCGCTGGGAGATCCAGGCGTTGATATAGCTCTCCAGGACGCTGATGATCTGCGAGCCGGCCAGCGTGACGAAGGCGAGGATCAGCAGCCGGATGAGCAGGGTCATGTTCTTCCCGACCAGCGCCTCATCTACGATGCGCCCGGTAATGATGCTGGGCAGCAGGCCCAGCACGGCCGAGAGCAGAATGGCCGCAAAGACCAGCAGGAACTGAAACCAGTATGGCTTCAGGTAGGACAGGATGCGCTTTAAAAGTGCGCCGCTGACCTTGGGCATATTCTCTTTTTCCTCGTCCGTCAGAAAACCGCGGGGCCCCAGTCCCCTTCCCGGCCCGGCCATATGGATCGCTTCCTTCCTTTTTACTTTATGACGCTATTGTATTGCACACGCAGGTATTCGTCAAGGAGAAAGCTCAGTTTTCCTCTCTTGCGGTCGACGTCCGTCCCTTGCCCGCTTCGCCGCCTTCTCCCCCTTAAGCCCCGGCCGCATCCTGCGCCGACACAGCTTCCTTGCCGACGTGAAAGCGCCGCAATAACAATATTTTGCGTTCTTGTAAAAAAAATCTACAAGATTTATGTGGACTTTCTGCTCTTGGTTATGGTAAAATACAGTATCAAATTGCAAAGAGAGGATCCTGCCTATGTTTTCCGTTCCTCCAATCCTTGGCGCAGCGGATTGGATCAACGCCACCTTCGATGGCTTTGATCGGGGCGTCACGCTGCTGGTTCATAAGCTTTTTGAGCTGTTTGGCACTCCTATGACCTATGCCATGGAGTTTATCTCCCTGCTGGGCAAAAGCGGTATCTTCCTGATCATCCTCTCGCTGATCCTGGCTTTCTTCAAGAAGACTCGCCGGGTCGGCACCGCCATGTGCATCGGCATCGCCTTGGGCGCCATTTTTGTCAATCTGTATCTGAAAATCGCAATCGCGCGGCCAAGGCCATATGATTATGACGCCTTTTATGCGAATCTCTGGAAGCTCATGGGGCAGAATAAGGAAAGCGACTTCTGCTTCCCATCCGGTCATACCAACGCCGCCTTTGCGACAATGATCCCGGTTTTCATGCTCTGCAAAAAACGCTGGAGCTGGCTTGGGCTGCTCTTCGGCGTGCTGATGGGCATTTCCCGGATTTATCTGGTCGTCCATTTCCCCAGCGACATCATCGGCGGAATGCTCACCGGAAGCATCGCGGGCATGCTTGGCTGTATCTTTGCGCTGATCGCTCCGCGCTTCTGGTACCGTTGGGATCTTTTGAAGAAAAAGAAAGATGAGGACGAGGAATGTTTGGATTTGGCAAGCTGAAATTCCGCGGCGTCGACAAAAAGACGATCTCTGACGAGGCGCACATCCGGGATTATCAGGAGGCGGAAGCCATCGGGAGAGTCCGCCTGGGCAAGCTGTGCCTGTACTATCGGGATCTGGGCAGAAAATACTATGTGCCTTACCCCTACATAGACCGCAGCTTTACCCGCATCAGCGAATGTCAGCCGGACGACAGCCCCGCATACTATTACTATCGTCTGATTCTTGTCCACGACGGCAAGGAATTTGCCAATCTGATCTTCAACGACGAAAAGGACGTGGATCGGATCCACGCGCGTCTGCAGGAGATCCATCCCGAGATCCAGCACGGTTACGTTCCCCCCGCGGATGGGAAAACCCGTCCCCGGTTCATGTGATGCCCCAATAATGATCCTCGGATGGCAAAATCAATTGAGATTTCGATTGATTCCTCCCGATTATCATTGCAATGAATAGTTGGCAAAACCGCGATGCTGTTTTGGCTGATGCTTATACAGAAAATGCAGAGAGGCCGTTTTCCCGATGGGAAAGCGGTCTCTCTGCATCCCTGTTCCGTTTTGCGCAAAACACGTCTGTGATCCCTGTGGGCAGAAGCGAAAGGGATCGGGGGCGGGATACCGTTCCCCGCTCCCGATCCTCTTCACGCCCTTTCCCCCTTCAGCCGCGCAGCTCCAGGAAACCGGGCACAACCGAGATGTCTGTTTCCTTCCGGGGACCGGAGCCCTCCCCATCCAGGGACCACTCAGTTTCCTCCGTACTTGTCACATGAAAACGCTCTCCGATCAGGATATGGATCAAAGGGCAGTTGGTGTCTCCGGTGATCAGACTGCGAGCCAGCGCATCCCATTCCTGCACATTCTGCGGCGCAACGATCAGAAAAGCAGCCAGCTTCCCGTCCGCCAAGCCGATCTTGTCCTCGGGCAGATCGAACAGCCCCGCAATATGCCGATCGGTACTGACCGCGCCGAAGATGAAATCCCCCTCCAACTGCGTCTCATCCGTCACCATGCAGATGTGTATGGGCTTTAAATCCATCAATTCCCGCAGCCCGTCCAACACATATGCGCCGTAGCCCAGCTTGTTCTTCTGATCCTGGGGCGTGGAATAAGCCATCCAGGTGAAGGCGCCGAACAGCGCGTGATGGATGAAATATCGACCGGAAAAGCAGCCCACGTCGTATTTCTGACTCCGCCCCCCTGCCGCGATGCGGGATGCCGCAGGGATCTCCGTAGGAAGGCCGTGAGAGGCGGCAAAATCGTTGGTGCTGCCGCAGGGGATATATCCGATGGGGACCAGCAGACCGGCATCCAGCAGTCCGCAGACGCACTCATTCAAAGTTCCGTCGCCCCCTGCGCAGACCAACAGCTCATACTCAGCCGCAAGACTCCTCGTCAGGTCTCTCCCCTCTCCTCGGCTGCCAGTGACCGCGGTCGTGACCAAATACCCCTGATTCATCAGATCTCGCACGATCTGGGTCACGTGTCTCTGGATCAGCTTTCGTCCTGCGACGGGATTGACGATCAACAGCGCTTTTTTCTCAAACACTTTCGTTTCCATCTCGTTCATATGCATACCTCTGGCAAAGCGAACCTCTGTCCATCACCCGGGGCAGAGCACTTCCCGGAATAAAACGCCGCAGAAGAGAACACGCGGCAGCGGGTTGCCCCGCCGCCGCAGCCATTCCATTCCCTTCCGCCATGGCAGAGGAATAATCGGTGTACTGTCGCGTTTATGCAGTCAGTATACCACAAAACGCCGGTAATACAAGTGAAAAAAGGCTCTTCTGCGGATGCGGGGGTTTTTCGAGCCCAATCAGCCGTTCAGAGACCCGCCGCAGTATTCGCAGCAGCCGGCCGGGTCCGGCGTAGTCGTCGCACCGCACCAGGGACAGGTGACCGCACTTTTCGGGGCGTTTCTGGCTTCCACTTCGCTGCGCACGTCCTCCCGCACCTGAGTCAGGGCTTTGACGATTTCCTCGCCCGTGTTGTAGTACGAGTTGTACTCCGCGTTCCAGCTTGCAACGGTGGTGGTTCCTTGCCCGGACAGAACGCCAAGGACATTGCTGACGATCTTCCCCTTCACCTCGGAAACGCCTTTGCCCGCCGTAGCCGCGGTGAGCTGGTGGATCGGCTGCTGCCCCACTTTGATGGGGGTCGTGTTCAGAGGAACGGTCATGCAGTCAAAATAAGGATGATTCACATAGATCCCCACGGAGAGATAGTAAGAATACTCATAGCGACGCGGCTGATAGCTGACCTGATGGCCGTCCTTGTCCGCATACTTGATCTCTGTCTTGCGCTCGTCCACGTTCATCTGGCAGCCTGTGACCTGGGAGAAGTCCAACACGTCCGGATTCGCCTCGGCCAGGTTTTTGGCAGAGGTGACCATAAACTTGCGCGCATCCTCATCCAGCAGCACCCTGGTGCTTCTTCCAAGGGTACGGGTGGTATGGAACACGGCCACCGCGGCGCGGTTTTCCTCCCGATAGGCCAGTTGGGCGCGGATCTCCTCCACCGTGCTCTCTCTGCGTTCGCTGAACCAGGGGGAAAGCTTCGCGGCGCAGTCTTTGCAGAGATTGCCGTCCGCCAGCTTGCGATTTCCGAACAAGCCGATCTTGTTTTTGCAGATATCACAGTATTTCTTGTCAAAAAGTCCCATACGGATATGCTCCTCTCTCCATATTTTTCAGGTTCTTGCCTCCGACGGCCTTTCTGTTTTCATTATACCAAAAACCCAAGGAAAAAGAAAGAGCATGAGAAAAAGATTTCCGCCCGCTCTTGCTCCTCGTTGCCTGTCTTTGCCTCTTTCCCTCTGACGGCTCCACCCGTCGAAGTGCATGAAAAAGCCCCGGGAGTGCTTGAAATCTAAGCATTCCCGGGGTTTTTGTCTGGAGCTGGTAATGTGACTCGAACACACGACCTGCTGATTACGAATCAGCTGCTCTACCGACTGAGCTATACCAGCGCATCCAATCAACGTAGGGTAGTGTAGCACATCCGGTTCGATTCGTCAACAAGTTTTTCCCGGAGCGGACGCAAGCGCTCCCGAACGCGGGACGGCAAGAAGACCGGTTCAAAAAAGACTGCGCCTTGGGCGGATGACCGAAAGAAAAATACAATTTGTATAGCTTTGCGCACGTGAAAAAACAAAGCGGAGAAAGAGCCTCTGCCCCTCCGGCTTTTCCCTCAAAAAAGTGCCGAAGATGCCGTTGTTTTCTTCTTATTCCAACCGGCAAAAAAAGGGAAAAGAGTTACATAATCAACCGGGATAATCATTCTTCAAATAGTTATCAACATTTTCCACAGCTTTTTCAACACTCGGTTTTTGTCGAAATATAGCGGTCTTTGTCGCCAACAGGCAAAAAATACCGTCGCCGCAAATGGGGATAGGTTACAAAATATAAACAAAAATCAGTTTACATAATCGCCTAGAACGAATAGCGGAGCAGGCCCATCGTTCCGGACTCCAGATAGGAAAAAAACTGATCCTCCGCCAGGATCACATGATCCGACAAGGAGATCCCCACAAGCTGAAGCGCCTGGTACAGTCTCTGCGTCATGGCATCATCCTCCCGGGAATTGACCGGTCTTCCGTTGGGATGATTGTGTGCCAGGATCACGCTGGAAGCCTTGAGCTTCAGCGCCGTCTCCACGGTTTTGCGCACATCCACGTCAACAGAATTGACCACGCCCCGCGCCAGCTCCACACAGCGGATGACGCGCTTCTGATTGTCCAGGCAGAGCAGAACGGCAACCTCATCCCGTTCATAGAGATAGCGCGGGCGCAGATAACGCCAGGCGTCCCGCGCCGACTGAATCGACTCCAGCGTGGAGGCACGCTCCACCTCGCTCTTGCGCATGATCTGCGGCAGCAACCGAAGCAGCAGCGCGGTATGGGGGCCGACCCCTTCCACCTCGCACAGCTCCTCCTCCCCCGCGTCAAACACCGCGGACAGAGAGCCAAAGCGCTCCAGCAGCGCATGGGCTACGGGGTTGGTATCCCTGCGGGGAATCGAATACTGCAGCAGGAGCTCCAGCGCGCGGATCTGGTCGAAGCCGGCCAGACCGTTTTCCCGGAACATGTCGCGCAGACGCTCCCGGTGTCCGTCGTGGATCGCCATCAGGCCCTCCCCTTTCTATCTTAGAGATCCATAGTCGCGTAGGCGTTCAGATCGCTCCCGGCGATGTGACCCGCCAGATACTCGTAATAGCCCTGGGCGCCGATCATGGCGCCGTTGTCGCCGCAGAGCTTCAGCGGCGGGATATAGAGCCGGAAGCCCTCCTTCTCGGCGGCCCGCTGGAAATCGGCGCGGATGCGGGAGTTGGCGGCGACGCCGCCGGCCACCACCACCTTGCCGTAGCCCAGCTCCCGGGCCGCGGCCACGGTGCGGGGCACCAGACTGTCGCTGACGGCCCTGGTGAAGGACGCGGCCAGGGAGGCCCGGTCGAGCTCCTCCCCCTTCTGCTCGGCGTTGTGAACCAGATTGATCACCGCCGTCTTCAGGCCGGAGAAGCTCATGTCATAGGGATGTCCCGCCACGTGGGCAAGGGGGAACTGGTACTTTGTGTCGTCCCCGCCCCGGGAAAGCTCGTCGATGGGCTTGCCGCCCGGATAGGGCAGGCCCAGCACCCGGGCGGTCTTGTCAAAGCATTCCCCCGCCGCGTCGTCCCGGGTGGCGCCCAGGATGTGCATGTCCGTATAGCCCCGCACGTCCACCAGAATGGTGTTGCCGCCGGAGATGGCCAGACACAGGAAGGGCGGCTCCAGCTCCGGATAGGCCAGATAGTTGGCCGCGATATGGCCCCGGATGTGGTGCACCGGGATCAGCGGCACGCCCAGAGACAGGGCCGCGGCCTTGGCAAAGTTCACCCCCACCAGCACCGCCCCGATGAGGCCCGGCGCGTAGGACACGGCCACCGCGTCAACTTCTGCACGGGTGATCCCCGCGGCGTCGATGGCCCGCTGGGCCAGGAGCGAAATGGACTCCACGTGGCAGCGGGAGGCGATCTCCGGCACCACGCCGCCGTAGACCGCGTGGAGCTGGGCCTGGGAAAAGATCTGATCGCTCAGGATATGGCGTCCGTCCTCCACGACGGCCACGGCGGTCTCGTCGCAGGTGGACTCAAAGGCAAGGATCTTCATTTGCAAATCCTCATTTCAAGTATTTCGTCATCAATACGGCGTTTTCCACCGGGGCCTCGTAGTAGTTTTTCCGCAGCCCCACCGGGGAAAAGCCGTGCTTGCGGTAGAGGGCGATGGCCGGCTCGTTGTGCTCCCGAACCTCCAGAGTCACGAAGCTCAGCTCCCGCAGCGCAGCCCGTTCCAGCAGCTTCTCGATCAGCAGATCGCCTATTCCCTGCCGCCGGTACTCCGGCGACACCGCCACGTTCGCGATATAGCCCTCGTCCAGCACGCACATCATGCCCACGTAGCCCAGCAGCTCGCCGCTGTCGGATTCGGCCGCCAGGAACTCATGACTATCGTCCGGGAGCTGGCTGAGCAGCATCTCCTCCGTCCAGGGAAGGGAAAAGCAGCGCTTCTCCAGGGCCTCCAGGGCTTCCAGGTGCCGCGGCGCGGCATTCACGATCCGAAGCTCCATCAGTGCGCCTCCCCCCAGCTGTGGCCGCTGTTTACCTCCACCGTCAGGGGGACGGAGAGGGACGCGGCGTTCTCCATCTCCTCCTTCAGAATGCGGCTCACAGTCTCGGCTTCCGCCGCCGGGCACTCCACGATCAGCTCGTCGTGTACCTGGAGCAACAGCCTTGCCTCCAGCTTTTCCTCCCGCAGGCGCTCATCCACATGGACCATGGCCAGCTTCATGATGTCCGCCGCGGTGCCCTGGATGGGCATGTTCAGGGCCACCCGCTCGCCGAAGGAGCGGAGGTTGAAGTTGCTGCTCTTGAGCTCGGGCAGCTCCCGCCGGCGGCCGTAGATGGTGGAGACAAAGCCTCTCTCCCTGGCCTCAGCCACCACGCGCTTCATATAGTCCCGCACGCCGTGGTACTTCTCCAGATAGGCCTCCATATAGGCCTTGGCCTCGTTGGGATAGACGCCGATGTCCTGGCTCAGGGAGAAGGCGGAGATGCCGTAGACGATGCCGAAGTTCACCGCCTTTGCCCTGCCTCGCAGGGTGGGGGTCACGTCCTCCAGGGGGACGTTGAAGACCTTGGAGGCGGTGACGGCGTGGAAGTCCTCCCCGCTGAGGAAGGCCTCCCGCATGGCATCGTCCCCGGAGATGTGGGCCAGCAGCCGCAGCTCGATCTGGCTGTAGTCCGCGTCCACCAGCACCTTGCCGGGGGCGGCCACGAACATGTTGCGGATCTGGCCCCCCAGCTTCTTGCGGATGGGGATGTTCTGCAGATTCGGCTCCCGGGAAGATAGCCGCCCGGTATCGGTGACGGTCATCTGGAAGCTGGTGTGGATGCGCCCGTCGGCGTCGATGACCTTCAAAAGCCCGTCGGCATAGGTGGATTTCAGCTTGGTCAGCTCCCGGTACTCCAGCACCTGGTTCACGATGGGGTGCTTGCCCCGGAGCTTGTCCAGGACGTCTGCGTTGGTGCTCCAGCCGGTCTTGGTCTTCTTGCCGGAGGGCAGCATCAGCTCCTCAAAGAGCACCGTGCCCAACTGCTTGGGGGACTGGATGTTGAACTCGTGCCCCGCCGCCTGCCAGATGCTCTCCTGCAGGCTGGCGATACCGGCGTTGAGACTGTCCCCGAACGCGGAGAGGGCCTTGCGATCCACCAGAAAGCCGCTCTGCTCCATCCGGGCCAGCACGGCGCAGAGGGGCAGCTCGGCGTTTTCGTAGAGCCAGTCCATTTCCAGCTCCCGCAGCTTCCGCTCCATAGGTTCCCGCAGCTTCCAGAGCGCCTCGGCCCCGTGGAGCTCTGTGCCCAGGTAACGCATCGAGAGCTTCTCCGGCGCATAGCCGCCGGCGGTGGCCTCCAGCAGATAACCCGCCAGGGCCGTGTCAAAGACGAAGCCCTCCAGCGGCAGCTTTTCCTTCAGCAGCAGGCCCATCAGATCCTTGAGATCGTGGGCGAGCTTGGGGATCTCTGGGCGAAACAGCGCCCGCAGCAGCGTATTGAAGGCGTCGCCGCAGCCGGTCCAGGCGGCGGTATAGACCGTCCTGCCGTCGCAGAGCTCCAGCCGATCCAGCCCGTCCATAGGATAGACCGCGAGCGTGCCAAGCTCAGACAGACGCGCCGCCAGGCGCAGGGCCTCCGCCTCGTCCAGTTCCACCCGGGGAAGATTCTCGTTCTCCGCGGCGGCGATGGCCTCCTCCGTGGGCTCCAGGCCCCATTTCTCGATGAACTTCGCAAAGCCAAGACGCTGCATCAGGGGATAAAGGGCGGGGGTATAGTTCTTGTCCCAGAGGTTCTCCGCCGGGTCAAAGGGCAGGGGCACCTCCCGCAGGATGGTGGCCAGCCAGAAGGACAGGCGGGCGCTCCGCTCCCCCTCCCGCAGCTTTTTCCGCACGCCCTCCTTCACGTCCAGGGCGTCCAGATCCGCGTAGATCCCGTCCAGACTGCCATAGCGGTGCAGCAGATCCAGGGCGGTCTTCTCGCCGATGCCGGGGACGCCCGGGATATTGTCCGAGCTGTCGCCCATGAGGGCTTTCAGATCCACCATTTTTGTCGGCGCAAAGCCGTACTCGTTTTCAAAGACCTCCGGGGTGTAGAGGATGGTCTCGGTCTGGCCCATGCGGGTCTTCACGTTGCAGACGCTGGTTCTGTCGCTCACCAGCTGCAGGCTGTCCTTGTCGCCGGTGACGATGACGCAGTCCCAGCCCCGCTCCTCGCAGATCCGGGCGGCGGTGCCCAGAATATCGTCCGCCTCGTAGCCCTCCAGCTCGTAGCGGTGTACGCCCATATCGTCCAAGAGCTCCTTCAGCAGGGGCATCTGCACCGCCAGCTCCTCGGGCATGGCGGCGCGCTTGGCCTTATACCCCTCGTAGGCCTGATGCCGGAATGTGGGGGCTTTCAGGTCGAAGCTCACGCAGAGCGCGTCCGGCTTCTGCTCGTCCAGCAGGCGCTGGAGGATGGCGAGAAAGCCGTAGAGGGCGTTGGTCGGCGTTCCGTCCGGGGCGGTCAGCAGCCGGATGCCGAAGAAGGCCCGGTTCACGATGCTGTTGCCGTCCAAAATCATCAGTTTCATGCAAATACCTCAGTTCTCGCCCCGCAGGCGAATGATCTCGTCCCGCAGCTGGGCCGCGATCTCGTATTCCAGCATCTGAGCCGCCTTGCGCATCTTGCTCTCCAACTCCGCGATGAGCTCCTTCCGCTCCCGCTCGGTCATCTTCACGCCGTGGGCCTTCGCCGTGCCCTCCGGCGCGGAGGAGATCTCGATCAGATCCCGCACGCTCTTGACGATGGTCTTCGGCACGATGCCATGAGCCTCATTGTAGGCCATCTGCTTGGCACGGCGGCGCTTGGTCTCGTCGATACAGGCCCGCATGGAGGGGGTGACGGTATCGGCGTACATGATCACATAGCTCTCCGCGTTGCGGGCGGCCCGGCCCACGGTCTGGATCAGGCTCCGCTCGCTGCGCAGAAAGCCCTCCTTGTCCGCGTCCAGGATGGCGACAAGCCCCACTTCCGGGATATCCAGGCCCTCCCGCAGGAGATTGATCCCCACCAGCACATCGAATTCCCCCATCCGCAGATCCCGGATGATCTCCATGCGCTCGATGGTGCCGATGTCGTGGTGCATATAGCGGCAACGGATCCCTGCGTTCAGCAGGAAGCTTGTCAGATCCTCCGCCATTTTTTTGGTCAGGGTGGTGACCAGCACCCGCTGGCCCTTTTCGATCTTCTCGTGGATGGCGCCGATGAGATCGTCGATCTGCCCCTCCACGGGCCGCACGAAGATCTCCGGATCCAGCAGGCCCGTGGGGCGGATGATCTGCTCCACCACCTGGCCTGCCCGCTCCTTCTCATAGTCCCCCGGCGTTGCGGAGACGTAGACGCGCTGGTGGATGCGCTTTGTAAACTCGTCGAATTTCAGCGGCCGGTTGTCAAAGGCCGAGGGCAGACGGAAGCCGAAGTCCACCAGGGATTCCTTCCGCGCCCGATCCCCCCGGTACATGGCCCGCACCTGGGGCAGGGTCACATGACTCTCGTCCACGAACAACAGGAAGTCCTTGGGGAAATAGTCCAGCAGGGTCATGGGCGGGCTCCCCGGCGCCCGGTTGGAGATGACCCGGGAGTAGTTCTCGATCCCGGAGCAGTAGCCCAGCTCCTGCATCATCTCGATGTCATAGTCCGTGCGCTGGCGGATGCGCTGGGCCTCCAGGAGCTTGTTGTTGGCCTCGAACCAGGCCACGCGCTCGTCGCACTCGGCCCGGATCCTCTCGATGGCGGCGGCCATCTTTTCTTTCGTGGTCACGTAGTGGCTGGCAGGGTAAATGGCCACGTGGTTCAGCACCCGCGTAGGCGCGCCGGTGACCACGTTGATCTCGCTGATCCGGTCGATCTCGTCCCCGAAAAACTCCACCCGGATGGCCCGGTCGTTGGAGTAGGCCGGGAAGATCTCCACCGTGTCGCCCCGGACGCGGAACATGTTGCGCTCAAAGGCGATGTCGTTGCGCTCATAGCGGATCTCAATAAGCTTGCGCAGCAGCTCGTCAAAGTTCCGGGTCTGGCCGGGGCGCAGGGAGATGACCATGTTGGCGTAGTCGATGGGATCCCCCAGGCCGTAGATGCAGGAGACGGAGGCGACCACGATCACGTCCCGCCGCTCGAAGAGGCTGGAGGTGGCGCTGTGGCGCAGGCGCTCGATCTCGTCGTTGATGGAGGCGTCCTTCTCGATATAGGTGTCCGTATGGGGGATGTAGGCCTCGGGCTGGTAGTAGTCGTAATAGCTGACAAAGTATTCCACCGCGTTTTCCGGGAAGAACTCCTTGAACTCGCTGCAGAGCTGGGCGGCCAGGGTTTTGTTGTGGGCCAGCACCAGTGTGGGGCGATTCAGCCGGGCGATGACGTTGGCCATGGTGAAGGTCTTGCCCGAGCCGGTGACGCCCAGCAGAACCTGCTCCTCCAGCCCGTTTTCCAGGCCAAGAACCAGGTCGTCGATGGCCTCCGGCTGGTCGCCGGTGGGCCGATAATTCGAAACCAGTTTAAAAGAATCCATGTTTCGCTCCGTAGCTTTTTTTTCGTATTATTTTATCACGTAGCAGGAAAAAAGACAAGCGGATGCTGCTCTGCGCCAAAAAAGCAGGAAGCGTCTCCTTCCGCGCGGAGGCGCTTCCTGTTTGGGGTAATCACAGTGGTTCAGAACAAGCTGATCTGGCTGCTCTCAGGCATGTCGCCCAGGGCGCCCATGGCCTTGAGGGTATCCAGGTGGGTCTGGCTGACCTTGGGGCAGGCCGCGGAGAGCTCCTCGACGGAGATGAACTGCTGTCCCGCGCTGCCCACCCGGAACAGATCGTCCGCCGCCGTCTCACCCAGACCGGCAACCGAAACAAAGGGCGGACGGAGCTGCTTGTCTCCAACCGGGAGAAACCTCCTCGCATCGGAGGCATAGAGGTCGATGGGCGCAAAGCGGAAGCCACGCATGTTGAACTCATACACCGCCTCCAGCGTGACCAGCAGATCCTCCTCGTTGGCGGACAGGTCATTGCGGCGCTTCATCTCGTTGATCTTCCGGCGAACCGCGTCGGTGCCGCCGCACATCATGCCCGCGTCGAAGCCGCCCTTCTGGCTACGGCGGTAGAAATAGGCGCTGTAAAAGGCCAGCGGCTCATGCACCTTGAACCAGGCGATGCGGAAGGCCATCATCACATAGGCCACTGCGTGGGCCTTGGGGAACAGATAGGCGATCTTGCGGGCGGATTCGATCCACCAGTCCGGCACGCCCATGGCCTTCATCTGATTCTCTGCGTCCCCGGGGAATTCGCCGCTCTTCTTCACCTTGCCCTTGCGCACCGCCTCCATGGTCTTGAAGGCCAGGGCCGGGGCCATCCCCTTCTGGATCAGATAGATCATGATATCGTCCCGGCAGCCGATGGTCTGGTTGACATCGGCGACGCCGTTTACGATCAGATCGTGGATGTTGCCGGCCCACACGTCGGTGCCGTGGGAGAAGCCGGACAGCCGCACCAGCGTATCAAACTGCCGCGGCTGGGTGTCCACCAGCATCTGGCGGGTGAAGGGCGTCCCGAATTCCGGCACGCCGATGGAGCCGGTCTTGCCGATGATGGGGTCGTCGTCCGGCAGGCCCAGGGCCGCGGGGCTGGTGAAGATGGACATGGTCTCCGGATCGGAGAGAGAGATCTGCTTGGCGTCCACCCCGGTCATGTCCTCCATCATGCGGATCATGGTGGGGTCATCATGGCCCAGCTCGTCCAGCTTGAGGAGGTTCGCCTCCATACAGTGATACTCAAAATGCGTTGTGATGATGTCGCTGTTGGGATCGTCCGCAGGGTGCTGGACGGGGCAAAAGTCCGTCACGTCCATATCCTGGGGAATAACCACCAGGCCGCCGGGATGCTGGCCTGTGGTGCGCTTGATACCCACCAGGCCCTGGGCAAGCCGGTTTTCCTCCGCCTTGTTGGCCTTGATCCCGCGTTCCTCCAGATATTTCTTCACGTATCCGAAGGCTGTCTTCTCTGCCAGGGTTCCGATGGTTCCGGCGCGGAACACATGATCCGAGCCAAAGAGCACCTCGGTGTACTTGTGGGCCTTGGCCTGATACTCGCCGGAGAAGTTCAGGTCGATATCCGGCGTCTTCTCATTTCCCGGGAAGCCCAGGAAGGTCTCAAAGGGAATATCAAAGCCCTCCCGGTTCATGCGCGTGCCGCAGTCCGGACAGTCCTTCTCCGGCATATCCGCGCCGCAGCCGTAGCTGCCGTCGGTCACAAACTCAGAATGGCAACACTTGGGGCATACATAGTGGGGCGGAAGCGAGTTGACTTCGGTGATGCCGGACATGTAGGCCACAATGGAGGAGCCCACACTGCCCCGGCTGCCCACCAGGTAGCCGTTTTCCAGGGAGTTCTGCACCAGCTTCTGGGCGGACATGTAAATGACGTCATAATTGTGATCCAGGATGGTATTCAGCTCCGTGTCCACCCGGGTCTGCACGATCTCCGGCGGGTTTTCGCCATAGATCCGGTGCATTTTCCCGTAGACCAGCTCCCGCAGCTGCTGGGCGGAGTTCTCGATTCTGGGCGGGAACAGCTCCTTGGGCAGCAGCTCGATCTGCTCCACCTGGTCGGCAATGGCCCTGGTATTGGTAATGACCACCTCTTTGGCGGTTTCCTCCCCCAGATAGGCAAACTCCGCCAGCATCTCCTCCGTATTGCGGAAGAAGATGGGGCAATCCCGATCCGCGTCGGAAAACTTCTTGGCGGCCTGGAGGATCTTGCGGTACTGCTCGTCTTCCGGATCCAGGAAATGCACGTCACTGGCGGCGATGACGGGCTTGCCCATCTTGCGTCCCAGCTCCAGGATCGTGCGGTTGTAGCCCTGCAGCACGGTCACATCCTTGACGCGGCCGTTATCCACCAAGAAGCCGTTGTTGCAGATGGGCTGGATCTCCAGATAGTCATAGAGCTCGGCGATCTTCCGCAGCTCCCGCTCCGGTTCGCCCCGCATGACGGCGCCGTAGAGCTCGCCCATGCCGCAGGCGGAGCCCACCAGAAGCCCCTCCCGATGCTGCTGCAGCAGGCTCTTGGGGACGTTGGGCGTGCGGTGAAAATGCTTGAGATAGGACTGGGAGATCAGCTCATACAGGTTCTTGAGGCCCTTGCGGTTCTTGACCAGCAGCACCATGTGATAGGTCTTGGCCACATCCGTGCGGCGCAGGGAATGATAAACCGTCTCGATATCGTCCACAGTCTTCGCACCCTGCTGGCGCAGCATGGGCAGAAACTTATCCATGATCCGCGCCACCACCATGGCGTCGTCCGAGGCGCGGTGATGGTTGAACTGCGGAAGCCCCAGGTGGTTGGAGACCACGTCCAGCTTAAAGCGCTTCAGCTCCGGCAACAGCGCCTGGCTCAGAGCCAGCGTGTCCAGAAACACGGGAGAAAAGCGAATGCCCTGGCGCAGCGCCGCCGCCGTCAAAAAGCCCACGTCAAAATGGGCGTTGTGGGCGATCAGAGGTCGATCCCCCGCAAAGCGCAGGAAGGCCTCCATGGCCTCTTTTTCCCCCGGCGCGTCGGCCACGTCGCTGTCCCGGATGCCGGTAAGCTCGGTAATATTGGCGGGAATGTGCATGCCGGGATTGACGAAGCTGTTAAAGGTCTCCTTGATCTCACCGCCGGAGAAAATCACAGCGCCGATCTCGGTCATCCGGTCATCCCGCGCGTTCAGGCCCGTGGTTTCAAGATCAAAGGCCACAAACTCCGTATCCAGCGGCAGCTTGGACTTGCCAACAACGGCGGAGTTCCCGTCCATGTCGTTGTAGTAATACGCCTCCATGCCGTAGATGATCTTGACGCCGTGCTTTTTCCCCGCGTTCCACATATCCGGGAAGGCCTGGGCCACGCCGTGATCCGTCACCGCGATGGCGGGCATGCCCCAATAGGCCGCCCGCTTGACAATGGCGGCGGGATCGGTCAGCGCGTCCAGCGCGGAAAACCGGGTGTGCACATGCAGCTCGACCCTCTTTTCCGGGGCGTTGTCCGGGCGGATGTACTTTTTGCCCTTGACGATATTGCGCGAATCCAGAACCATATCGTCGTCAAACTTGTTGTACCCGATCTCGCCCTGGACGATCAAATGGTCGCCCGGGCCGATCTTGTCCAGAATGCTGCGGTCATCGTCCAGGCGCAGGAAGTGCGACACCCGCACAGAATTGGTCAAATCCGTCAGATCAAAGCTCAGCACCGCTCCCCCTGTGCGCGTGGAGCGGCTGTAAACCGCCACCACGTCTCCTTCCACCGTCACACGACCGGACTCCATAGTCAGGGTGTTCATGGGAACAGGCTTCTGCTTGATCGCCTTGCCGAACAGCACATCCCCTTTTGGCGCATCCTTCGATCCGGGAGCTCCAACGGAAGCCGCGGCGCTGCTGGCCTTCACCGTACGGGGATAATCCGGGACAAGCCCCACGCCGTTCAGCTCGTAATCCTTTTTCAGACGCTCCGTGATAGTTGTTATGTCAACCATCGAGGGCATGGAAGCAAAGCGGGCGGAAACGGTCATGCTCCGCTCGCGCAAATCCACCTGCACGTCGGTGACGAAAGCCTTATCCAGGCCGCCCGCCAGACTCAAAAGATCCGTGCAGCCGGGAAACATGGTCAAAAATGGGGTAAAATCAGGCATGGTTTTTCTCCCGTTGGTCAAAAAATGAAGAAATGAAGCACACTTCGCAAATGAAGACCCCCGCGGGGCCATGAAGAAACCGCGGTGTCCTGCTTCACGGAGCGGATCCCCATCCGTCGCAGAAGGCGACACGACAATTCCTTCAATCTTTCATTTCTTCATTCCTTTATTCTCTCTCGATCAGCTCCATCAGCCGATCCAGCAGTTGGTCGTAGTCATAGGTGCCGACGACCCGGCCCTTCTTGAACAGCAGGCCCTTATCCTTGCCGCCGGCAATGCCGAAATCGGCCTCCCGGGCCTCGCCGGGGCCGTTTACCACACAGCCCATGACGGCCACGGTGATGTCCCGATCCAGATCCCGCACAAGCGGCTCCACCCGATTGGCAAGGCCGATCAGGTCGATCTCGGTGCGGCCGCAGGTGGGACAGGAGACAAACTTCACGCCGCCCTTCCGGAGTCCGGCGGCTTTCAGAATGGCGATGCCTGCGCTGACCTCCTTCACCGGATCCGCGGTGAGGGAGACGCGTATGGTGTCGCCAACGCCCTCGGAGAGCAGGGTGCCGATGCCCACGGCAGACTGGATGGTGCCGTTCCACTCGGTGCCCGTCTCGGTGACGCCCAGGTGCAGCGGATAGGGGAAAGCCTCCGCCGCCATGCGGTAGGCCGCGATGGTCAACGGGACGGTGGAGGATTTCAGCGACAGACAGATGTCCTCGAAGCCGAAGCGGGTCAACAGCTCCACGTGGCCCCGGGCGCTCTCCACCATGGCCTCCGGGCAGGGATGGCCGTACTTTTCCAGCAGGGGCTTCTCCAGGCTGCCGGCGTTCACGCCGATGCGGATGGGGATGTGCCGTGCTTTGCAGGCCTCCGCCACCCGGCGCACATTCTCCGCCCCGCCGATGTTGCCGGGGTTGATGCGGATCTTGTCGATCCCCCGCTCCGCCGCCATCAGAGCCAAACGATAGTCAAAGTGGATGTCCGCCACCAGGGGCAGATCCACCTGTTCTTTGATCTTGTCGATGGCCAGGGCCGCCCGCTCGTCCGGGATGGCAAGACGCACGATCTCACAGCCTGCGGCGCGAAGCTGCTTGATCTGCTCCACCGTGGCGTCCACATCCCAGGTTTTGGTGTTGCACATGGACTGAACGCTCACCGGGGCGCCGCCGCCGATTTTGAGCCCGCCCACGCGGATCTGTCTGGTTTCTTCCCTCGTCTTCACATGCATGCACCTGCCTTTTCCATTTCGATGGATGATTATAGCACATACGCCCAAGCTTGGCAACGTCAAAAGACGAAGGCGTCAGCCGCGTCCTCATCCGCCGCAGGTATCCGATGGAAAAAGCTGCCCCAGAGTCATGCTTCAGGGCAGCTTTTTCAAGAGATCTCCCAGACGACCATAACGGTATCGCTGAGCTCGATATCGTCCGGCTCAATGCTCAGATCGTAGCTTGCCTCGGCTGAGGCGCCTTTCCCCGCCATGAGCATCCGGTTCATCGGCTGTACCTCCAGGCTGCGTTCGCTCCAGGAATAGTCGATGCTCTGAATCTCTCCCAGGCTGAGCGCCCCTGCCTGCGCCAGCACAGTCGCCTTGGTTCTGGCATCGGCCACGGCTTTTCCGAGCAATTCATTCTTCGCCGCTTCCGGATCCTTCACTGTATAGCTGAGGCGCAGCTCCGGCCTGATCGTGCCGTTGGCCAAGCCGTACAACACCTTGCCGAGCCGTTCCCTGTCTGATGGAAATTCGATCTTCAAGCTGTGGCGGAAGCGATACCCGGCAAAGCGATTTCGATATACACCGTTTGCGTCCTGATAACCTTCATACTCCGTATCCACGCCAAACTGCAGGGTTTTCAGCTCGGAACGGTCAAAGCCGAACCCAGACAGCAGATCCTTCAGGATCTCCGTATCCTCCGCGGAGCGGCGCAGCGTCTCACCGTAATCCGGATACAGCCCCTCCAGCGTCATGGTGATCCTGGTCGTATCCGGGCGGAGTCTGATCTGTCCTTTTCCCGTGACCCGTATCGTTCTCATAACAGTCCTCCTCTTTCGTCCTGGTTTATGTTTCCGCCGCGGCAAGACTGCGCTTGCGGGCGCGTCTTTTTCGAAACAGCAGCTCAGAGAAAAGGGCGGCACAGATCGCCAGAAGCAATGCGGCCAGCGGGAGAAGCCCTCCCGGCGCTGTTCCGCGGCTGCGCCATAGGATCAGGGCCAGCAGGGCCAGCAGGCCAGCCAGCGAGCCGGATACGGCGGCATGAAGCAGCGCCTTGTCCCGAAGCGCAGACAGGATCAGGGCCGCAGCGGCAAGCAGTACGGCAAGGAAAAGGAGATTTGCCGCCATGCCGGAGAAGCGGCGCTGCGTCTCCACCTGCCGCCGCAGATCCTTGCAATAGGTCTCTGCGGCGTCTAAGACCGCAAAGACGCCCGGATTTTTCGGCAAGCGCTCCTGGATGCCTTTTTCGCTCTTCAAAAGCCGGATCCCCTGCTCCAGCCGTTCCTTCTCGTCGCTGAGCTGATCCAGCGCATTCAGGCTTTCGTTCATGGCCGCCAGGTTCTCCTGCAGCATCTCACGGCCCTCCTCCAGCTTCTCGCGGCTCTCTGCCAGTTCGGTACCGCCCTCCTCAAGCTGCTGTCGGGCATCGTTCAGTTCTTCCTTGCCTGCCGCGATCTGATTGCCGCCCTCGGCCAACTGCGCATAGCCGTCGTCCAGCGCCTGCTTGCCTTCGGCAAGCTGTTTTTCCGCATCGGCCAGCTTCTGCTCCGCCTCCGCCAACTGCGCATAACCGTCGTCCAGCGCCTGCTTGCCCTCGGCAAGCTGCCGCTCGGCCTCGGCAAGCTGCGCCTGCGCCTCCTCATAGCGGGCGATCAGCGTGCCGACGCTGACTCCGCCCAATTCCATTTCCAGCGCTGCCCGCGCCGCGCTCAACTGCGAGCTGATGAGGATCGCCTGCGCATAGTCCTGACGCGCCATTGCATCGTCATACTGCCGCTGCAGCTCATCGACCCTCTGCTGCAGGGCAATCGCCGCCTGATACAGCGGTTCCACCGCGTTCAGCAGCTCCTGCGCCTGCTCGTATTGCGCGAGACCCTCGTCATAGGCGGCCTGTCCCTCCGCAAGCTCCTGCTTCGCGGCCTCGAACTGTTCAAGGCCCTCGTTGTAGGCTGTCACACCCGCGTCATACTGTGCCTGGGCGGCGGCCAGCGCCGCGGCGCCCGCGTCATACTGCGCCTGCGCCTCCTCCAGACGCGCCTCACCCTCCTGGAATTGCTGAAGGCCCTCGTTATACTGTTCTTCTCCCTCTTGCAGCTGCTGTTCCCCTTCCGCGAGCTGGGCCGCGCCCACCTCGTCGGTGACGAGCTGCTGCGCAAAGTCATATTTCAGACTGTCCAGGTCTCTGCCCTCGCGCTCCAGCTTTTCCGCAAGGGTGCGCAGTTCCCCGGTCTGCTCCAGGAGACCGTCGATCTGCTCCCGGGAGCCGGACAGCTTCTCCGTCCGGTTTTTCATCGTGCCGGGCGCTGCCACAAGCGCGAAAACGCAGGCCGCGGCCAACAGCAATCCGGCGATCCGCAGGCGATTCTCCGCCAGAAAACGCAGCAGTCGGGATTTTTCCGTGTGAAGCGTGGTAGCCGAGACAAAGGCGTCCCCCAACAGCAATACCTGCGGGAGCGCAAAGAGGCTCAGCACGAGGGAGATGCTGGTGCCGGTGCCCACATAATAGCCCATACCGGCAATGATGCATTGAGACACGCCAAAGCCCACCAGCAAGCCCGCGCACACCATCATCAGACCGGAGGTGATGACCGTGGGAAAGGCCAGATTCAGGGTCTCGATCATGGCGTCCCTTTTTTCCATGGTCTCCCGGAGTTCCCGGTATCGGGACGACACCACAATGGCATAGTCGATGTTGGCACCCATCTGGATCGCACCGACAATGATATAGCACAGGAAGAAGACATAGTCCCCTTTCAGCGCCGCAATGGCAAAGTTGAGCCAAATGCTGCCCTGGATCACCAGGATCAGCAGCAGCGGCATGCCGAAGGACTTGAAGGTGAAAAACAGGATCAGCATCACCAGGGCCAGACTCATCAGGCCGACCACCGTGTTGTCGGATGCGAAGGAATCCCGGAAACCCAGGGCGCTGACCGAGTCCCCGGTGAGCACCGCGCCGCTGGGATAATACTGGGCCGCGATCGCGTGGATCCTGTTCAGGAAGCGGAAGGTCTCCTCCGACTGAACCGGGAGCTTCAGATCCAGGATCATGCGGCTGTAGTTTTCGCTCATGAGCTGCGCGCGCACCATGCTGAGCTGATCGAAAAGCTGTCGGATCAATTCCGCCTGACTCTCCTCCAGCTCCACATCGCCCGCCTCCATGCGATCATGGAGGAACAAAAACAGATCCAGAAGCGAAGCCTTGTAGCCGGCCAGATCCTCCCGCACGGCACGGTGATCCCCGTTTTCCGCCGCGTAGTATGCAAAAACCGCTTTGGCGCTGGTCTCGTCAATGCCGGCAATGCGCGCAAATTCCGCATAATCCACCATATCGCCGATGCAGTGGCCCTCCACGGCGCGAACAGAGGCCAGGCCCGTCGCGCTTTTCACCTCCGGGCAGGCCGAAAGCTCGTCCAGCAAGGCTTTCTCCGATTGAAAGCTCCCGGACGGGACGATGAGCGCCACTGTATTGCTGGTGCCGAAGGTTTCGGTGATCTCCTCCTTGGCCTGCTCCATCTCGGTCTGCCGGAAGGAAGGAACCATCTCCATGCTGTAGGCATAAGGCACCCGGCCGACCATCCAGTAGCCCCACCCCACAAGCAGCACAAACAGCACCGGCATGACAAAGCGGGTAGCATAGGCGAACCTGCCCACAAAAGAGATCCTCGGGACAAAGCGGCGGTGTTTGGTTTTGTCCATGGCCTTTCCGAACAGCATCAGCAGCGCAGGCATAAAGAGGAACACCGTCAGCAGACTGCAGAGGATGGCCTTGATCAGCGTAAGGCCCAGATCCACGCCCAGGCGGAATTTCATCAAGGTCATGGCGGTAAGCCCGGCAATGGTCGTCAGGCTGCTGGCGGAGATCTCCGGAATGGAAACCGCCAGCGCCCGCACCACGGCGTCGTGGACATCCAGCCGCTCATGCTCCTCTTTATAGCGATTGCAGAAAATGATGGCGTAATCCACCGACAGCGCAAGCTGCAGCACAACGCCCACGGAGTTGGAGACAAAGGAGATGGTTCCCATCAGAAAATGGCTGCCGATGTTGATGACGGCGGCCGCCAGGAAGGTCAAGACCATCACGGGGATCTCCGCATAGGTGCTGGAAGTAAATACCAGCACCGCCAAAACGACGATGATCACGAAAATCAGCACAGTCAGCATCTGCTCCGCCACGAGCTTCGACAGACTGAAGCCGACCTCTGTATAGATGGTGCTGTCCCTGTCCGACAGTAGATCTCTGACTCTCTCCAGGGCCTTTTCGCTGCGCCGGGATACCGCGGTGTCTGCGAAAGTCAGATCATACAGAGCACAGCCATCCTGATAATGGGCGCTGCTGTCATCATACTGCACGAGGACAACGTCCTTTACGCCGGACAGCTCCTCGGCCAGCCCTTCTGCCTCCTCCCGGCCGATGTCCTTCACCATGACCTTGGCGCTGCCATAAGTGGTGAATTCCTCCTCCATGATGAAGAGCCCCCGCCTGGCCTCCGCATCCTCCGGCAGGTAGTAGGTGATATCCTCCTCCACCTGGATCCAGCCAACGGAAAACCCGGAAAAGACGAACAAGGCCGCAAAAAGGGCAAGGATCCACTTCCTGCGATCCACCACAAAGGCCGCAAACCTCATCATAAAGCTTTTCTTTTCCAAATCCATTGCTCTCCCGACCCTCCGGACCGGATAGCGACCCTTTTCGCGGACCCGAACCGGTTTTCTCTTAATTTTATTACATTATACCATATGTTTTCGCAAAAGAGAATCACCCGAAACAGAAAAATCGCCCTGAGATTCCCATCCCAAGGCGACTTTTTCCGGAGCCTCCACGCCGCGCGCAGGCGCGCTCGTTTTCATCTGTTCAAAAAGCCCAGATACTCGTCCAGAACGTTAAACAGCATATCCCCGGAACAGACCGGCAGCACCGCATCCGTTTTCCCGATCTGCTCGAACCCGAACAGCTCCCGCGCCGCAGTCAGAACCAGAACCGGGATCACCTCATAGTCCGGCCCAAACAGGATCTCCAGATAAGGACAATACTTCGCCGCCTGAAGAACCTCCTCCGGGTCCACGTCTTTCTTCATTTTGAACTCCAGGGAAAAGACCTTGTCCTCCGTCAGGATCAGCACGTCCGTATAGATCCTCACATGCCGGGAACGCTTCAGCCGAAGCTCAAAGGCGATCTCCCAATCCAGACACCGCTCCCCCACCATGCTCCTCAGATCCTCAAAAAGCCGCAGCATCTGCTCCCGACAATCCCGAAAGGAATGAAAAAGCCCGCGGGTATCGCTCAGACTGCGGCCTATATTGCCGCAGCCCTCTGTCAGCCGCGCCAGCCATTCCTCTTCGGAGAGGCTGAGAAAGTCCCGCACGAGATCATAGTATGCGGCAAATTCCTGCAGCCCGGTATGCGGACGCGCCTGCTTTACGATGCCGTGCCAGCAATAGTCCTTGTCCTGGTAGCAGAGCTCTTTCATCAGCGGGGAAGAATAGAGGATGCGGTTCGCTTCCTGCCGCTCGATCTGCAATTCTTTGGCAATGTCCTTCGCCCTGATCCCGTCATGCCGGCAGATCACGGCGCAGACTTCTCTGTCGACTTGTCTCATAGACTCCCCTTTTCCTCTTGGCGCAGGGTCTCTGCCAAGGCGGGGAGCTCCCGCAGATCCCGGATGAGAAAGCTCTCCCGCCCGGTGGATCGGCCCGGACTGTTCGGATCCAGGTACAGAATGCTGCCGATCCCGGCGCGCTCCGCGGCTTCCACGTCCAGGCTCCGATCTCCCACATAAAAGCAGCGGGAGCGATCCAGCGCGTATTTGTCCATCAGATAACGGATGCCGTCCGGCGCGGGTTTCCGCGGAAAGCCGTTCAGCGCGCTGACCACCTCGGTAAAAAATGGCGCCAGACCGGTTTGCTCCAGGATCATCCGGCAGGAAGCGCCCCGGTGGGTATATACGTAATTGCTGTGCCCCGCCTGTTTCAGCAGGCGCAGCGCCTGTGCGCAGTGGGGCATTGGACGGATCTCGGAAAGATGGCTGTCATTCAGTCGGGCGAACGTTGCCTTGCATGCCTGCGGATCCAGTCTGTGCGCAGCGCTCAGCCGCTCCAGCAGATCCGCAACGGAGCTGCGGATCACCTCCGCATGGATCTCCTCCTCCGGCAGCGCCAGTCCGAAGCAGTCCAAGGTCTCCCTTACGGCGGGAACGATGGCCGGATAGGAATCCACCAGCGTTCCGTCCATATCCCAGATAAAAGCGAATTGAGCTTCACGCATACTGACTCAGTCCTTTTTTGATCGAATCCGGTTCTTTTTCGGAGACGGCAAAAAGACGCAGGGCGGTTTGCCGCGTTGTTCCCCGTCTTGCATCGCGCAGGCGATCCCATGAACCGTCTGCCTCCACATCGTTCGGCGGGAAAACCGATCGCTTCTCCGCCATTTTTGACCTGCGGTGATTTTTATGGTGCCACAGCGAAACGGAAAAGTCAATGACAGGAATCAATGTCATTCTCTGCTTTTCTTTTCCTGGAATTGTGCTATACTTTTACAGGATTTTGCTGCGTCCGTCTGAAGAGGCATCGACGGGCCAGCGCCGGATTCATCCGGAATACCCATAAAACGATCGGAGAGCAACTATGAATCTGTTTGACGTTTCAATCGTCCCCTGCGGAGAATATGACAACGCACAGGTGGAAAGCGCTCTGCGCGCCGTATTGGAGCCAATCCGTGGTCTGGATTTTGTACAGCCGGGAATGACGGTCGGGGTCAAAGTGAACCTGGTCACCGCCATGAAGCCGGAAACCGCCGCTACCGTCCATCCCACCGTCGTTTGCGCGCTGGTGCGTCTTCTGCGGGAGCGGGGTGCGGAGGTCGTCCTGGGAGACAGTCCCGGCGGCATCTATTCCGCGCCGTACCTGAAGGTCGTCTATGATGTCTGCGGAATGCGGCAGGCCGAGGCCTTCGGCGCGAAACTCAACGCCGACTTCAGCCAGACGGAGGTCGATTTCCCAGACGCGGCTCAGGCCAAACATTTCCCATATACCGCGTGGCTCGGAAAGGTCGACGCGATCATTGATCTCTGCAAGCTCAAAACCCACGGCATGATGGGTCTGACCTGTGCAGTCAAAAACTTCTTCGGCTCCATCCCGGGAACCCAGAAGCCGGAGTTCCATTATCGCTATCCCAGAGCGGCGGATTTTGCCAATGTGCTGGTGGATCTCTATGAGTATTCCAAGCCTCAGCTCTGTATCTGCGACGCGGTCATCGGCATGGAGGGCAACGGCCCCACCCAGGGGACGCCCAGAAAGATCGGCTGTCTGCTGGCGAGCCGAAACGGCCACGCGCTGGACGCAGTGGCAGCAGGGTTGATTGGGCTCCAGATTCAGGACGTACCGACGCTGCACGCCGCGGCGGAGCGGGGTCTGTTGGCGAAGGATACGGAAGATATCACGGTTTTCGGAGATCGGGCCCGCTTTACGATTCCCGATTACAAAACCGTTCCCGCCCAATCAAGCGTCTTCTTTCGGGTATTCGGAGACGGAATACCCGGGAAAATTGCAGATTTTTTCGCCGCCAGAATGCTCACGCCTTTTCCCAAGCTCGATCCCCAGGCCTGCATCGGCTGCGGAAAGTGCGCGCAGACCTGTCCGGCCAAGGCAATCACGATGCGAAAGAAAAAACCGCAGATAAACAGGCGCATCTGTATTCATTGCTTCTGCTGCCAGGAATTTTGCCCGAAGGGCGCCATGAAGGTCGGCCGTCGTACGATCTTGAAGCTGCTCGGAAAATGAATCCTGAGCGTCCCTTCCCCGACGGCGCCATTTCATTTATTCGATCGTCTCTATGATCTCTCCGACAAAGACCCAATGGGCTTGCCATTCGCCGTCCTCATCCGGCGGATAGACCCCGGGATTGGCCTGGTAATAGGCGCAGATCTCCGGCGCAAGGTATTCCTTCGAAAGCTGGTGCTGATACAGCTTCCTGCACAAAAAGGTCAAATTTGCCTCCTTATACCCTACGCTGTCGCCCACGGAAACAGGCGTCAAGCCGGCGGCACTCACCTTATCCCCGTCCCGTCCGGAGCATGAGCCCATGATCGCCAGCGCCTTCCTGCGGCTTTCCGGAAAAAAGCTTACGGTAAAGCTGTCATTTTCCGAAAGGAATTCCCGGGTGTAGCGTGCCGGATGCAGATTCACGATGATGACCGGCTTGTTCCAGAGCGTGCCCATACATCCCCAGCTGATGGTGCAGCCGTTGAAACGCGCCAGACTTCCCGCCGTGACCAGTGCCCACTGTTTTTCAAACAACTCAAACACCTTAAAGTCCTTATTCCTAAAAGAGCTCATTTGCGTTCCTCCTGAAAATGATCATGCCGCCCGCACCTCGGTCGGTTCCTTGTATCGGATCATATCCGACGCCCCGCTCGGCGCACAGTCTTCTCCGGTGCGCAGCTTTATCCGCCTCGGTCGCCAGCTTTTTCTGCTTTGCTGCCCGGCAATCCGTATGCCGCCGTTTTGCTTCGGCGCAGTCACCGGGCACCCGGATTCAGGTCATTTTTCCCTATTTCAGACAAAGTGAATTCGACTTTCGTCAAAGCGATCCTGCTGCGTTCTGCTCTCCGCGGGATAGCCCAGCGGGAAGATGGCAAAGGCGCGCAGTCCTTCGGGGATTTCCAGGATCTCCTCGACCGCTTTCATGCGGTCTTCGATCGGCGCGATCCCGAGCCAGACTCCGCCGAGCCCCTGCTCGCCGCAGGCAAGCCAAAGGTTTTCCATCGCGATGCTCATGTCGATCTGCGCGTAGGCCGGCGCCCAGAGCTTTTCCCGATAGGCGCTGACGATCGCGACGGCAGCCCGCTTTGTGCAGCCGGAATATGGTGTGACCCTGGACAGCGCATCCAGCTTTTCGCGGTCTCTGACCACGAAAAACTCCCAGGGCTGCTGGTTCCCGGCGGACGGCGCGGCCATCGCCGCGCGCAGGATTGCCCTGATCTTCTCATCCTCCACCGGCTGTTCGGTATATCTGCGGATGCTGACGCGTTCAAATATTTCCTTCATGGTGATTCTCCTCCCGTTTGTTCATATTATATTCCCTCTGCTTGAAAAGGACGGACGGCGGATGGCGCATTCGCGGCGCTCAAAGAGATCCGCTCCGCCCTTCAAGAACCGTTCTGACGGCATCCAGGTACGCAGCGGTGTGGAAGTACAGCATCACGCCATGTCCCACGCCCGGCCAGATTCTTTCCGTATAATGCCTGAGACGCTTTTTCAGTATGTTATGAGATTTCCTGGCGTAGGGCTCCTTGCTCCCGAACCAGAGATGGACTTCCGTCTCTGAATCCCGGACGGCTTCCTTGACCCGGTATGTGTAATTCTCGATCAAATTGGCCTTCATACCGGATTCGCTCGCCCCCCAGTACATCAGGGTAAACTCCGCGAGATCCTCTTCTCCCAGACCCATCAGCAGGCAGACCTTCTTCATGGTCTTCGACATCTCGCCGCCGTTCTTCTGCATTTTCAGAAAGGCCTTCAGGCCAAGCTTCGCGGTCAGCTTTCCTTGATGCGCCAGATATACGCCGTCAAGGATCGCCGTGGGCACCTGAATCCTGTTCCTTGCCAGCAGCTCCGTGAGAACGGTCGCCCCTTGCGAAGCGCCCCAGACGGCGTCCAGCTTTCCGCCGAGATTTTCAAGGACATAGGCCTCGATCTGCGCGCATTCATCCGCAAAGCTGACGAAATCCTCCGAACCGTCATAACAGCCGGTCATGGCGGGATAAATGACATAATACGAGTCTTCCAGCGGCCGCAGGAGTTCGCGGAATTTCCGCCAGTCGCACAGCATCCCGTGCAGAGCCAGGATGCTTTTGTTTTTCTTGTCCCCGAATGCATGAAACTGCATCTCTCACTTACCTCACAAGGATCGCCGCCAGATAGTACACGATGAAAATAATGTTGGTAAAGCCGCCGGCCAGGATCATGTGCAGTCCTTTCGGAAGCTTACGGGTCAGCGGCCGCAGCAGAAACAGGATGCCCGGCGACAGAACGGCCATCCACGCGGGAAGCGCCGTCTTCCCAGTCACGAGCAGGATGAGCAGGATGAGCAGACCCAGCCCTTCCCCGACATATAGGATGAGCGGCAGCTTTTGAAAATAGGCGAGCGCGATCTCCAGCTCTTCCCGCTGTTCATTCTGACCGAGCAGCCCCAAATAAGCGCAATGGCTGTGGTATGCGCCGCCCGCGATGATGCCCAGACAACTCAGGAGAAAGGCGGAAAAGGCAAGCGTATGGCAGGCTTCCCCCGTGATCAGCACGATGTGATAAAAGCCGATACAGTATAAAAACGCGGCGACCGGCCCGATCCATCCGCCCAGCATCAGCCTTTTTCTCGGCAGCTTTTTCATGATGTCGATAATGGGGTCAAGACTGCCGTTCTGTTCAAAATCGTTCCTGTCATAGTACAGGGTCATGTCTCCGCAGAACATCAGCGCCGCACCGATGAGGCCGACGATCAGCGTCGCGTTCAGCATATCCGTTCACTCCTTTTCGGGATCGAAAACGCCATCTTGTCCTGACCGTTTGTTCAATTCGATCTCCACTCTGTTCAGCGAATCAAAAAACCGTTTCGTTGCGATCATCGGGCCGCAGCACGGGCAGCCGAGCATATTCCACCAGAACATATGCCGCCATGACGTATAGGGCCCCGCCGTTTCGAGCGCGATCGCCTTTGCCTTCAGCTCCTCGGCGATCCTCGCCATCCATACCAGCGTGTAGATGAACAGGGTCGGGATACCCAGAAGATAGGCCTTCCAGTAGGGCTGGACCCTGTGCCCCAGGATCTCTTCCAGTTCGTTCTGCAGCCCGCCAAAGGGCATATACAGCAGGAATAAGAGCCCGGCTGTGAAGAAGTCAACGAATCCCAAAAGGAATCCGGGTCGCTTTGTGTGTTTGTACTTCATTCTTTCTCGCTCCGATCGTCAAAGCATCGTCTTTCGAAAACAATACAACGAACAGGCACGGCCGCAAAGGCCGTCTTTTTTATTCCAGAATCCTTCCGTCCCGGGAGATCGTAACGACCTGCCAGGGGATAAATTTGCCGCTGTTGCGCAGAGCGGTTTCCGCCGCTCTCTGCAGACCGCCGCAGCAGGGCACCTCCATCCGCACGATGGTCACGCTCTTGACGTCGTTATCGCGGATGATCGCCGTCAGCTTCTCGGAATAATCCACTGCGTCCAGCTTCGGACAGCCGATCGCGGTGATCCTGCCCTTCATGTAGTCCTCGTGTATGTTCGCATAGGCATAGGCCGTGCAGTCCGCCGCAATCAGCAGTTTTGCGCCGTCAAAGAAGGGCGCCTGCGGCGGCAGGAGCTTGATCTGGCAGGGCCACTGATTCAGGCGGGAGACGGGGCGAACGCTTACCGGCGCAGCCTCCTGTTCCGGTGCGGCTCCCCTGTGCAGCTCCGTCATTTTCGAGCCGGGGCAGCCGCCTTTGGCCTGCATCCCGCGCAGCAGCTTTTCCGCGGCTTTCTTTTTCTGAGCGGCCTTCACGGCCGCCTCGTCGTACGCCGGGGCTTCTCTTTCTTCAAAGCTGATCGCGCCGGTGGGGCAGTTCGGCAGGCAGTCGCCGAAGCCGTCGCAGAAGTTTTCCCGCACCAGCCTGGCCTTGCCGTCCACGATGTCGATCGCGCCCTCGTGGCATGCGCTCGCACACAGGCCGCAGCCGTTGCATTTTTCCTCGTTGATATGGATGATCTTACGGATCATGGGTTTCTCCTCCCTCAGTCTCTCTTTTTGATGAGTTCTGAAACGTCTGCTCCCCGGATGCGGCGGAAACCCTTCATGCCCTTATTTCAGCGGATACAGTCTGATCCGCTCCAGGCTGCTGCGGTACTTCCGGAGATCTGACGTCTTGAACGGTTTCCCGTGCCCCGGGTAGAGCGTGGCCGGCGCCCGCTGCAGGATCGTGTCCCAGGACTGTCGGTACTGCCGCAGGTTTTCGATCCAGATGATCGTCCGCCGCCGGCTGGGGAAGCCGTTCATGGCCGCGTCCCCGCAAAAGAGCTCGTCGCCCGCCAGCAGAGAGATGTGATCCGCCGTGTGCCCCGGCGTCTCAAGGATCTCATAGGGAAAGCCCAGCGAGCGGAAGCGGTCGGAGTCGATGGGAATCAGCCTCTCCAGAAACGCGTCCCGGATGGGCGGATAGCGGTGCTCGCCGTGGCCGAACAGAGCCAGGATCTGACAAAAGAGCCAGGCCAGGTGCGAAGAACAGCCGCCCTCAAAGGAGTTCTGCCCGCGCTTCAGGCCTTCGACGGCCTTGGGGTGCAGAATAACGTCCGCATCCGTCGCGGAGAGCACCTCGTTCAGAAAACCCGCGTGGTCGTCATGGGCGTGGGTGAGAAAGACGTATCGGATCTCCTTCGGATCTATGCCGTTCTTCCTGAGCATCTTCGAAAAGCGCGGGAAACTCCCGTCGTACCCGGTGTCGATGAGGATCGTGCCGACGTCGGAGGAGAGCAGATAATTGTTGACGACCCGATTGCCGAGATTGCAGATCATGTTTTCCCTCCTTGCCCGGAAGTATTGCAAACTGCCTGGAACACCGCTTCGGCGATCCGCTTAGCTCCGGCGGCATTGGGATGCAGGCCGTCCGGCCCGAACAGCTCCCGTCTCCCCTGCGTAAGCGCATACAGATCCACGAGTTCCGCGCCGCTCTCCGCCGCGACCGTTTTGACCGCTTCCGCGATCTCCGGGACGCGGTCGAGCTTCGCGTCGTTCGTGATATAGAAGAAGCGGTTGATCGGCTTGAAGGCGCAGGGCGGCGTGCAGATCACGATCCGCGGGGCGGTCGGAAGCGCGCGATACGCCCCGATCAGCTCCGCGTATTGCTGCCGGAAGGCCTCTGCCGAGCTCCAGTTTCTGTCCTTGGAATCGTTGGTGCCCAGCAGGATGACGACCGTATCCGGCCGGAACTCCATGCTTTGCCGGAACGCGCGCTCCTTGCGAAAGGGCTTGTTGCCGGTGTTCTGCAGCGTCCGGTCATTGACCGCGAACGCGGCCGTCTGCGCATCGGAGCCGATCAGGCGCTGCAGCACAGCCGGATAACGGCGCAGGAAGAACAGGGGCAGCGTGCAGCCGTAAGTCACGCTGTCGCCTACACAGGCGATATGCCCTTTTCCTTCTTTGCGCCTGACGGGAAGCCGGATTGTCGTATAGCCGCACAAAACGACCGCCGCGGCCAGCAGCGCCGCAAGCAGCAGAAGGTTCATGATGGTTTTCCTGCCATTCCCTGTTTCATATTGCGCTTCTCCCGGCTGTTCTTACAGCTTCATCACAGCGGAGATCTCGTCATCCTCTTCGTAATACCCCGGCTCGTTGAGTTCCGTAAAGCCGAAGGAGAAGTAGAGGTTTTTCGCCGTTTCGTTCGCCGGCGCATAGGACAGCACGCAGTATTCCGCCGCGCCGCACGGGAAGGTCCGCATGAAATCCACCGCCTGCTTCAGTGCTTCCCTTCCATACCCGCGTCCCTGGAAGCGTTTATCGATCATGAAACGCCAGATGTAATAATAGTTCTTGTCCTTATAAAAGCGGTAGGCGTCGCTGTTGATCCACGCGTCTCTTTCGTAGCCGGTCCAGTCGTTATCGTAACGGATCATGATAAAGCCAACCAAAGTCTTCTCGTTGTATATGCCGAAGGGAAAGACCGGGTTTCCCTCCGCCAGCCATAAATACGCGTCGATCAGGCTCCAATCGTTGCTTGCGACGTAATTCCGCTGCTCCCCGGAAACGCGGAGCTTAACGATGGCCTCGACATTATCGTCCGTCACTTTCTCCAGATGGATCCTCGCTTTTCTCATAATGGTTTCTCCTCAACTTTCAACTTGACGTGATTCCCGCAAACGGGAATATGTTCCCTTTTATTTATCTCTTCTCCGATATTTCGCCGTACAGCTCCGGACGGCGGTTTTTCATGCCCCAGACTTCACGGCGGCGGTACTCCCGCAGCATGTCCACGTCCAGCTCGGCCGTGTACACGCCTTCTTCCTCCCCCGCCTCGAACACGCAGGTGTCCCGCGAAGCGGGAAGCTCCGGGAGATAGACCACGCCGTCGAACAGGGTGGAACGGCCGTTGCAGTCCGGATGCGGAGACGGATAATTGCAGGTGGCGATGGCCAGCATGTTTTCATAGGCCCGGCCCCGAAGCTGCGCGAGGCGGTTGAGCTCCATCGGGCAGGCGTTGGGGACCAGAAGCAGCTCCGCGCCTTTGAGCATCAGGATCCGGGCGCTCTCCGGGAACTCCCGGTCATAACAGATCATCGAGCCGACCTTTACGATCCCGTCCTTCGTGTCCAGGTCTGCGACAAAGAAGCTGTCGCCGGCGTCCAGGACGCTTTCGTCGTCCGCTTCTCCGAAATCGCAGATATGGACTTTGGCATAGCGGTACAGCAGTTTTCCGTGCCGGTCGAACAGGCAGACCGTGTTTCTCGGCTTCGGCTCGTGCCGTTCCAAAAGTGTAATGGCTATAGCCATATCCAGGTCCGCAGCCAGCTCCGAAAAGCGCTGGACAAAAAAGCCGTCGCAGGGGGCGGCGCGCTCCCGCAGAGCTTCCTTTTCACGCGGAAAGCTGTATCCGCAGCTCCACATTTCCGGGAAAAGCGCAATGTCCGCGCCCTTTTCTTTCGCCTGAAGGCAGGCTTGGATCCCCTTATCCAGGTTTTCTTCCAGGCTCTCCGCCGGAATGATCTGCAAAAATGCGATCGTAAGCTTCATATCGTTCTCCGTATCACCAGCGATGCTCCGCAAATCCCGATCCGTCGGGGCAAGCGTCACTGCTGAAATCTATTTACTCAAAGCGCTGTGCAGGATCCTTTCAATGATCCTTTGGTTGTGGGGCAGGAAAAATCCGGCAACCGGGCCGACCAGCGCCGCGCAGATGATCGTGCCGATCCCGAAGGTCCCGCCCAGCAGCCAGCCGACTGTGACAAAGCAGACATCCACGATGATTCGAACGATGCTGAATTTTCGGTGAAGCTTGTCGCTGATCACGATGGCGACCAGATCGTTCGGACCGGTTCCGGCGTCGGACTTGATCACGATGGTCATGCCATAGGCAAGGATCACACAGCCGACAGCCAGCACCAGGATCCGCAGAGGCAGCGAGCCGATCTTCTCAAAAAGCGGCGTCAACAGAAGCGTAAAGAAATCGATGATCGGGCCGCCGCAGACCATGCAGAGGACGGTCCCGATTTTGATATAGCTCCTGTCTGTGAGGAGAAGGATCAGGATGATCAGGAGACTGACTGCGATATGCACACGCCCGTGCGTGAGAAAGCTCCGCTCCGTCAGGGAAGACAGCGTACGGAACAGCCCCTGGATCAGAACATTAAACGGATCGGAGCCGAGCTCTGAGAGCAAAAAGAGCGTTACCCCCAGATGGGCAATGCTAAGCCCGATCATCAGGATCAGTATGCGGATCAGCCATTCACGCGGAGAACGTTTCAT
>JAEEGF010143799.1_pt1 | contig 72040 bp, 56 predicted proteins | sample 9134171 | NCBI WGS metagenome assembly JAEEGF01 (sample SAMN16246542, study PRJNA631951) | gut metagenome | biome: gut microbiome; feature: rumen; material: AP-attached | host: Bos | place: Iran: Karaj | collected 2018-10 | reverse complement strand
GCTATCTTCCCTACAGCGAGGGTGACATGCGCAAGATCGACCACCTGCCTCTCTGGATCAAGCCTGACAAGCCCGTCTCCGTGCGCGACATCATGAACGACATGCGCGACCACTACGAGGGCACCGCCCTTGACATGACGGCAGACGTCAGCGCCGGCCCCTGGGCTTCTCCCTACCGCAACCAGCCGGTCAATTTCGAGGCTGCTGACGGCACCCAGATGTTCCGCGAAAGGCCCATCGGCTGCCAGCAAAGCGGAATGACCATGGTCTGCCAGATGAGGGACTGGCTGCCTGACGCCGTGGGCGGAGTCACATATTTCAATATGGACGATGCTTCGATGGTGGCCTATGTCCCGGTATATTGCGGAATCAACCGTATTCCGGATCCCTTCCGCAGGGAGAACAACAGCATGAACGAGTTCAGCACCGAGAGCGCATTCTGGATGAACAACTTCGTAGCGAACATGGTATATCCCCGTTACAGTGCCATGATCGGCGACCTGAAGGAAGCCCAGAAGGAACTCGAAGACTTCTATGCAAAGGATCAGGAAGAGGTGGAAAAGATGGTTTCAGGGTTGACTCCTTCCGGAAGGACTGATTACCTTACCGGCAAGACCATCGCCTACACCGACATGATGATGAAGCGCTGGGACAAGCTCGCGAAGCTCTTGATAGTCAAGTACAACGACCAGAGCATCAGGCCCAGCCAGAACGGTGAGATCCTCTCCGGCCGTCCGGGTCCCGGATTCCAGAGGCCCACTCCTCCGGCATATTCACCCGTATTCATCGATGCCATTAAGGCAGAGACGGGCAACCGCTATCTGCGCCACGACGCAATTCTACCAAACAGATAAACCGGTCCCTGAGCCGGCCGAAGGGATAGTAAACATTATAGACTGATAATGAAAAAAGTACTACTATTAACCATCGCGGCGCTTGCAGCCGTCACAAGTTTCGCCCAGCACAGGGCTGACCGCCAGGACCTTACCGATCCGGCATCATCCACCCTCATCCTCTTCGGCGATCCGCAGGGATATGTCAAGTACGACATCAACCAGCCGATCTTCGAGCTTACGACGCTCTGGGTAGCTGACAATGTGGAGCACCTAAACATCAAGGCGGTACTCTGCACAGGCGACCTGGTGGAGCAGAATGAGAACAATGCCCTGAACCGCAACATGCTCAACCAGAGCAGCACCCAGATGTGGGAGAGCATAAGCCGTTCGCTGGAAAGGATTGACGACAAGGTTCCTTTCATAGCCTGCGGAGGCAATCACGATTACGGATTCCAGCGCAGCGAGAGCTATATCACGAACTATCCGAAATACATCTCCTTCGAAAGGAATTCGACTTATGTTGACTGCCTGAAGGCTGAATATCCGAACCGTGAAGGCCACGCATCACTTGAAAATGCAGCCTTCGAGTTCGAGATGCCCGGTTGGGACCACAGGATCCTGGTCATCAGCTCAGAATTCGCTCCTTCAGCCGGTGCTGTCGAGTGGGCGAAGAAGTTGGTCACTTCAGACAAGTATAAGGATGACTACGTAATCTACCTGACCCACTCCTATCTCCACGAGAAAACAGCCAAGTACACAGACAAGGAAGGCTACTGGGTAACGAAGCAGGACGGGAACCATTCCGGCAAGATGCTTTGGGACAATCTCGTAAGCCAGGTACCGAACATACGGATGGTCATCTGCGGGCATACCGGACGCCCGTCCGATAATAAGGACATTCAGGAAGACAACGAACTCAGCACGGCCTACAGGGTGGACAAGAACAACTACGGGAAGTCTGTGCATCAGATGATGTTCAACGTCCAGACCCTTGGCGGCGGCTGGGAAGGCAACGGAGGTGACGGCTGGCTCAGGATCCTCGAGTTCATGCCCGACGGCAAGACCATCAAGGTCCGCACCTACTCCCCTCTCTTCGGCATCTCCCCCTCCACCAAGCACCTCGCCCACCGTACCGCCCCCTACGACCGGTTCGACATGGTGATAGAGTAAGTACGGTCCCTGAACCTGTCGAAGGGCCTGCCAAAAGCCCCGCCGGAGACAGATTCCCATTGATTTACAGCCATTTACGCAATATGGCTCCTTCGATTTTGAAGGAGCCATATTGTTTAACTAATTGATTATCAATGCAAATACACCTCCACCCCAGAGACAGATATTCATGTCAGCCATATGGTGCTCATTTTGGGCCACATGGTGCACGCCGAGGACAGTTTCCTATGTTCCGAGGAGCATTTCCCATATCATAATGCTGCCCGGAGCGATTAATTATCACTCCGGGCAGCAATCAGGCAGCTTTATTGACGCCGAAGAGGCGGCCAGTCTGGGTCGCCTCTTTTCAGTTATTGCTTGAAGTTCTGGAAAGTCGTCCAGTTGCTGTTAGCCTCAGCCGTCGATTCCAGTTCATCGGGCAGATTGGTGAAAAGGTCAAGGCCTGTCAATGATTCGATACTGTCAACACTGACTGCGTGTGTCACGTAGTTATAATCACTGTCAGAACTGTTGTATTCCTTGTGTTCGAACCAGAATGCGATGGCAGACGCACTCGTCACCTTGCCATTTTCCCACTTAACTTTCAGCATAGCCTTCCAGTAATAATTTGGAACAGGCAAATTGGCAGGGGTAATATCGGTTGAGGCAGCCTTTAGATACGTGATATCTTCATTACCTCCGACTGTCCTGTATACTGGTCCAGTCGCGACGTAAAGAGTATCTACCTTTCCCAACTCGCTCCTTACCGCTTTCTCAAGATTACCCCAGACAGTCCCGTTGAACTTGTTCTGAAGTTGCGGGGTCTGGTTGGTAGCATAATAGGTCTGCTTATTCATAAGGTCATCGGACTTACGGTCAGCATTCGGTACCTGATGTCCCCTGGAATATGCACTGTTACCATAGCTGGTCTGGTAACTGTTCTTCACTATGTGGACCTGATAATTCTCATCCAGATCCGGATTGAAGTACCAGCTGCTATGGCTGGCAGAACCTGATGTATGACCACTTGTCAATGGATAAGCCACCCACATTGATGCATAGCAGGTATAGCTGTAATTATAGGAATAATTCCTCTCTCTGCCTGAATAGAGGGCATCTACGAAATCCTCATTCCCAGTTAATGCCGGCAATTCAAGCCATCCATGAGGCGCTTCGGGAACATATGCCTCTGCGGTAGTGAACGACTTCACTTCACCAGTGAACTCCTTGTAGCTGTTAGAAGCCCTGTCCCATACCTGCATCGTCACTTGATAATAATAGGTGGTCTTAGCTGATAGTGATGTCAGGACGGCAGATATGTTTCCGGACTCCTGAGGAACGAAAGAATTGTCATAGGCCATATTGGTGAGGGAAGAAGGATCTGTACCCCACTTGAAACCTACCTCTTGCGCGTTGAGAGGGCTCAGCTCGCTGAAGGTGGCATTCAACATTGCCGAAACATTTGTAACCTTGGTTGCGTCCTTGGTAGTGAGTACCACCTGAGCAGGCCCTGTTATAGGTGCTGTTTCCCCACCGACCCTCTTATAGAGCTGAACGGCCTTCATGTTGGAAGATGAAGAGGGATAGGCACAGAAACGAGTTGCACTGGGGTTATACCTTATACTCCTGTCCGGAGTTGCCAGATTCTTGATCGAAACATTTCCATTGGAATCGATTGACAGCGTCCAGCGATAGTTGTCATTGACCGACTCTGCAGTCGTGCACATCAGGCTGTTCTTAGTCCCCGTATGCCCAAGATAACCGCTGTCATTGAGATCCAGGGTATACCCGTTACCACTCTTCGCTATGGATATGTTGTACGCTTTGTAGTCTTCCCACGAAATGGTCTTGTCACTATTAATAGTAACACTCAAAGGAGCGCCTATATTGTCTGCGACCTTCTTGAGAAGCTGTTTTTCCGACTCACAGACAAGCAGATAATCACCAGTCCAGTCAGCAGGGGCGGAAGTGACCTTCTCATAATTGGGAGAGACCCATTCGAGTCCCTTAACAGAGCCAAGGTTCTTGATCGAACCCGCCTCGAAGGCCGACTTCAATGTCGCGGTCTTTATGGCAGTGCATCCATCAGGATCGGTAAACTTCAGGGATATCTCACCACCGGCATTGGGAAGGACCACCATATAGTAGGTGCCATCCTCAAAGGAGGCTCCGTTGGCTTTGGCAAGGGCCACTGATTTAACCGTATTGCTTCCCGCGGCCGCTGTAGGAGTATCACCATATGTAACGACCACATCTCCGGCCAGAGGATAGGAAGAGGTCAACTCGACCGAAGATATCTTGTGACCTCCGAGATTCGCCGAAGCGAGGGTGAATTTGGCAATGCTCATGACATTCACGAGCGAGAACTGGTCATAAGAATCCGCTTTTGCTGCAGAGATATTCATACCGTCCTCATAAGAGCCCGAAGTCGCCACCTGGGAGGAAGCGAGGGTCGTCTTGGCCGTCACGGTAGAACCACTCTTGGCGAAAGTCGTAGATCCTGAATATGGCGACATCGCATAGAACTCCGTAGCCGTGGATGATACCTCTCCCGAGAAGGAGACGTTGGAGCCGGCCTCATCTGCCTTGAACTCCCGGTTCGCGCTGCCGTCATATATGCTGATGGACTCACCCTTGGAGAACACGACCTTCTTCCCGTCCAGGGTCGTACGGGTATCTACCGTCCCGGCCTTGAAGGATTTATGGACAAGGATCTCTTCCCTGGCAGGTTCCTCCTTCCCCATCTGCTCGAGTTCGACGACTGCGCAGCCAGCCATGAATGCCATGGTCGCCGGCAAGAGGAATAATGCTAACTTTTTCATCTTCATTCCTCCCCGGTTAGTTATTGAATATATCATCGTCATCCTCCTCGAACTCTCCTCCGCTGACGGTGAGTACATCCTGCATCGCCTTCAAGTACAACACCTCTGCTGAAGGTGTCTCGTAGGGCTGTTTCTTCTTCATATTCTATTCGTTCACATTTTATTGTTGAGGGAAGCAATATCTTGCCCAAAATGCTCCCGTCTTGCCCTTTTCCAGTCTTCCGGAGTCATTCAGTCGCCGTTTTTGCTCCCGAGCCAACCATTGACGCCCCTTTTCTTTAACAACATGGGCCCCGACTGGCCGGGGCCCATAGGTATAATAGTGTTTAGAACTTATAAAAATCTCTCCCTGTGATTTATCTAATTGCTTGGGGTATAGGTAATACGAATCTCTATCTGAGAATTATTTGCATTCGTCACCTGATACCAGAAGTACTTAGCTCCTTCCGGTAATTTGTCGGAGCAATCGTAGACGCTATCAAGAGTGGATAACGTTGCTGTATAAGTAGACGATAACTCACTATCATATGCAGAAATCGGAGAATCGCTAAAGTTAACGCCAACACTTACTTTTGCTGAAGCGCCTTTATTAGCATATATCTCAAATTTAGTTATTGTTCCAGGAATAGGATCAGAATTATAAATGTAAGCTCCTAATTTGCCAATCAGGATAGCCTTGTCAGTAAACTTATTATCACCGGTAGAAGACTGCTGCTTAGCTCCGCTGCTAAAGACCACGGGTACATTACCAAATGTCTTGGTAACCTCCTCGGTGGTAGCAGTCGAAGTAAATTGACTTCCATCAATGACAATGGTTTTATCTTGAGGCTCTTCTGAATATGCTGCCTGGGTTACTGTAAGTTCTACATCCTCAACATCTTGAGCAGAAATAGTAATAACTCCTGATCGCTCATTTCCAGTATTTGCACTTACAACAAACTCAATGTGAGTATCATCTATTGCATTAACTGTAATCCAATCAACCTCAGCCTGCGCTGCAGGAGCATCAACAAGATTTGAGCATTCTAATGCAACAGTAACGGTCTCTTCGTCAGATGAAACACTTATTTCACTCTTATCAGGCACAATAGAAGGGGTTGTCTCGCCAATAACTCCATTCAACGAATACAGATACGCAGCATTAGCTACAGTCTCTGGCGTATTACCCTTGTAGTTCATCAACTTGCCATGAACAACCACCTCATCACCGACTTTTATGTCAGTCTGACCAGCTTGATATTTCTTATTGCCTAGATAAAGGCTACGGTAGCAATAGAACTCATTGGCAGCAGTTCCATCGTCGGAAATATAGAAGGAAGCATTTCCAAAGTCCCCCCCCTCTGTATAAGTTCCTTTGCTCGCAATACGGCTAATCTTGCCCTTTACATAAACCTCATCGGTTGCTTCATACTCAGTATTTGAAGTCCAGGTTAAATCCTTAACCTCATCAATTGCAGCCGCAACATTGAAAGGATCTTCCACTGTACCGCTACCAGCAGGTGCTACCACATCAGTATCTTCCGATACCCAAGAATAGGGATAGATGGTAACAGCATTCTGTCCAGAAGTATAACAAGAGAACAAACTGCTGGAAGAATTGAATCGCATAATATTACGATTCTCGGACTTTTCAGCAATAATGGTGGTCGATCCATCACCGGTATCCGAGACTTTCCAGTAATAATCAGCAGAAGCTTCTGTCATTTCATCTGCTTTCAGTTGGTTAGCATCCTTTGAAGCAGCCTTGAGATACAAACCATTGGCATCTTGAATAGTATAGAAACCATTATAATCTCCCTCCGTGATTTTTGTAAATGTCATCTTGATAACATCGACATCAGTGGCTTTGATCGACTTTTTGGAAATATCCATTTTAACGGGGAGAGCCTTGAGATTACTATTTCCGGATTCAAAAGCTTTGGCAGCAAATAAACCGTTATTATTCCCAGTAATAACCCATTCACCGGAAAAATCAGTATCAACAACCGGTTTTCCATAACCTTCAAGTTTCAATCCAAACGAAGAGAACTTGCCATTGGTGAAGTTGACGGTACCGAAGGATTTCATATAGGTATACTTGTCAGTATAAACTCTGACAACCAGGTTATTTCTCTGAGCAGGAATAGTGATGAAATAGACAGGGAATTCTCCTGTAGAACCCACAGCAATATCATCATATTTAAGAGTTATTACATTACCCTGAGTCTGTCCAGCCATTGATGAACCATTATAATAACCGATCAGATTCTCGTCGGAAGAAATAACGACTTTATTGACCTTCTCTCCCTCTACCATCTGCTTGAGAGTCATTTTATTGACAGTAACCGGGCGGTTAAAAATAAAAGTGCCTTCAATTTCTGTCTCACCCTCAGGAATCTCTTCATCCTCGGAAACCAGGATGTCCGCCGTAGGATCAAAATTGTCAGCAAGAGGATTTTGGGTTGATTTTACCTTGGGTTTACGGGTATCCTCTCCTTCACTACCAGTCCATTCATTGGCAACGATAGCACGAAGAGTCGATCCCTCGGGAACGTCAGCCTTAATTGTGAGGACCTTCATATCGGAAGAGAACTCGAGAGTAGGATTCGGGACCTCCGTGAAATGCTCTTTATTATCTGCGTCGGTAGTAACCTGAAGAAGTTTGAAATTATCCTTGTCCTCAGCAGTCCATACGTATGACACAGACGATGTACCTTCGACAGCTGCAGTCCTGGTCTCGCCAGCCTTCTCCGCCCTGAAAGTAACGGATACAAGATTATCAGAAGGATCCTGAAAATCAGCTTCCTTCTGGCAGGAAGAAAGTGAGATGGCTGCAATAGCAGCAATTCCAAAATAGATAAGTTTTCTCATTATTATTCCTCCTAGATTAAAAATCACCTTGATCATCAACTTCATCATTCGGACCGGGACCTCCATTTACAGGACTATTGTTCTGCATCTGATTTGAATCGAGATTCAACTCGATCAGCTCCGCGTCGGGGGCTTCATAAAACATTTTCTTGTTCATAATTCTGAATTTTGAGTATTATTAATTAACAAATTGCCTTTTTAAATGCCCTGGATTCCGTCTCTAATAGGTTTCCTATTAGAAGCAAACCAAAAATCGAGCAATTTTATAAAAAAAATGCGTCTTAAACAAATAAAAAATCCTCTTTGCAAAAGGTTTTTACCTATTGACAAAGAGGGAATTAGCAGAAATGCCCATGGGACTGCATAAGGGGGTGTTTTTGCAGCCAGCCAGTAACGAAATAAAATATCAACAAGGTTTTGAACCGGCCCTTCAGCAGGCCCTTCGACAGGCTCAGGGACCGGGGATGTCTCAGGGAGCGGAGTAAAAGCCAGGGAAAGTGATACTCCAAGGCCGGGGAAAGTGGCGGAATCCCGGCCGTGGGGTGTTAAAAAGTACTTTAAGGCCGGGAAAACACGGGAAAACCCGGCCCTTCGACAAGCCCAGGGACCTGACCTTATTTAACCTTGATCTTCAGGCACCAGATGTGGTCGCAGGGGAGCTTGCGGCGAAGAGATTCGGGGATGGTCACAACCACGCCCTTGCCGTCGGGTGCAGCTTTCCACTTCAAAGTCTGCTTGGAGCCTAGCATGGTCACTCCGCGTGATGAGACGGGTACAAATGACGGGATGGAAACCTGGGACGGAATCTCGGCCGAAGCCTCATCCTCAGGGACATAGTATGCATACACATAATCCCCTTTCGCAGTATAATAGACCTGGCCGTCCTGATAAGGAGCCACGGCCTTGGTGGCGTAAACACCCTCGGAATTGACCTGCATCCAGTCACCTATCTCGTGGAGCCTTTCGTAGGCCGTTTCCTCCAGCGTACCGTCCGGACGGGGGCCGACATTGAGAAGGAAGTTTCCGCCACGGGAGATGATCTGAACGAGCATGGTCAGGATGGTAGCAGTGGACTTATACTCGAGATCGGGCCTGTATGACCAGCTGTAAGTCATTGTAACACAGGATTCCCAAGGATAGTCTAAAGCCTTTTCGGGGATGGTCTGTTCGGGAGTCTGGTAGTTCTCGTAGATCGTGCGCTCTCCCCTTGCGACCATGATCGTTCCGGGTTGGTTGCCCCTTACGACCTTAGCGAAGCGCTCCCAGTCGTATTTGGCTTCCTTGCTGTCATCAGTCACAGGCATATCGTACCACATCAGCATGAGGTCGCCATATTCACCGGAAGTAAGCTCACCCAGCTGGGCGGCGATATAATCCTGGAAAGCAGCCCATTTCTCCGGATGGTTCGCTGCCGTGTAATTCGCCCTGGTGCTCTTAGGAGGGAATTTCCTCCACCAGAAATCGTCATTGTGCCAGTCGGGCATCGAGAAATATGCACCGGCCTTTATATCGCGGGCACGGAAAGCATTGAACACCTCCTTGGAAATATTCGCACGTGGATCGGAGTGGAAAGCACATCCTTCATCGGTCACCTTGTAGTCGGTCTGATGGGTGTCGAACATGCAGAAACCGTCGTGGTGCTTGGTGGTGAATACGACATATTTCATACCTGCGTATTTGGCCGCATCCGCCCATTTGCCTGGGTCGAATTCAGTAGGATTGAAGGTATCCTTGAGGTGCTCATATGCCTGCAGATATTCGAAATATGACATATTCCTCTCCGTCCTTGCCCTGTACTGCCAGCTGATGTCGTCCGGAGCCAGGGACCAGGATTCGATGACCCCCCACTGGCTGTATGCACCCCAATGGATGAACATACCGAACTTGAGGTCCTGCCATTCGGCAAGGTTGGCCTTTACGTCCTCCTCGACCGGAGGGATGTACTGTGCGAACGAGTTCAGCGATATGAATATCGCCGCAAGGATGATGGCTGTCTTTTTCATTACTATCGTGTTATTAATCAGTATCTGTTCAGCACTCCAACAGGTTCACGACATCGTCGGCGATGCGGATCGCAGCGGGACGGTGCGAGATGAACACAATGGTCTTGGAGCCTGCCAGGTTCGTATGGATGCTGTCAAGGAGGCGTTCCTCGGTCTCCGTGTCAAGGGCGGAGGTGGCCTCGTCCAGGATCATTACCCCTCCCCTGTGCAGGAGGGCTCGGGCAATGGCTATCCTCTGGCACTGTCCCTCAGAAAGGCCGGTCCCGCTCTCCCCGCATACGGTATCCAGCCCGTCAGGAAGGTCGAGCACGAATTCTGCCGCGGAAACCTTCAGGGCCTTGATTATCTGGTCGTCGGTCGCATCTTCATTCACCAGCAGCATATTCTCACGGATCGTTCCGCTCATCAGGCTGTTGCCCTGGGGAACATAAGTGAAATTGCACCGAGTATCGACGTCTGCCACATGTGAACGGTTTCCCTGCCCATAGAGGCTTACAGTACCCGATGATGGCTTCAGCAGACCGAGCATCAGGCGCGTAAGGGTACTCTTCCCGACACCTGTCGGGCCAGCAATAACGGTCAGGCTACCGGGCTTGAAATCGTAGGAGAAGCGATTGAGAATCAGACGCCCCGGCCCTTCGGCATGCTCAGGGGCCGGATTAGTGTACGCAAACGATACATCGTTTACCTTGATTCCAGGTGCGCCTTCATAAAGCACGTCACCATGATATTTCTCAACCTTGAGGTCCTCGAGTTCAAGCAAGCGTTCGACGGATGTCAAGGCCTTGATGAAGGCCGGGATCTGGCTACCGAGACCGGCGATAGGTCTCTGTACCTGGCTGACCAGCTGCAGGAAGGCGGTCATCATACCGTAGGTCACAGCCCCGGACTTAATACCGAATATACCCCAAAGGAAGGCGGCGGCATAGCCGCCCATGAATCCCAGGCTCATGAAACCGCGGGCAACCGCGTTGTAATTCAGCCGGGTAACTGTCAGTTTCATCACGCGGTTCTGGAGACCGTCGAGCCGCGAGACTATGTTGCCCACACCGAAAAGCGTAAGCACCAGCACGCGGTTCTGGAGATTCTCCTGTTCAAGCTGCTGGACCTCGCTGTCTATCTTACGGATGTCCGATGTCAACTCACGGATCTTTCCGAAATACATCTTCGAACCGATCACCGCCGCAGCCATAAGGATAATCAGAACCCATAGCAGAGACGGAGCCATCGTCAGCAGGTAGACGGAAGCTGCCACCAGTTGGCAGACAGTTATGATCACTTCCGGGAAACTGCTGCAGATCAAGTCTGTAAGGACACGGATATCCTCTTCCAGGCGGTTGATGGTGTCTCCGGACCTGAAAGCCTCACGTCCGTTCCAACGGGAATTCAGGACATGGGCGAACAAGCCCAGCCTGAGCTGGTTCCTGGTCTTTATGGAATTATATGCACCCCAATAGTTTGAGGAGAGACCGCATATGATCTGGACCAGGATGATGCCGATCATGATGAAGACATGTGTCTTGAGGTCGGCATCGCTTACACCTGTGGCGATATCCACCAGGCGCTTGCAGATCCAAACGAAGGACAGGGAGGCCCAGATACGCACCAGGCCGATGAGGATCGTAACCAGATCCCTGCCCAGCACGGGCTTCGACATACGCCAAAGGCCCTTCATGCATGTCTTGAAATCCTTCATTCCGGAAAGCGGTAGGCTTATTCAGAAACTATCCCTGCCTCGATCCACTTGGCGGCAATCGCGGCTGCATCGGCGGCCGCACGTTCTTCCTCCACCTCGTAATTGTCGGTGAGAAGCTTGGTAAGGTCTTCTACGGTGAAATCCTTCCCTTCGACATTCTCCCAAAGGAAAGCGGCAGTCGAATTCAGGGAAATCATCTTGTTGAAGTTGATCTGGGATATTCCCTCCCCTATGACGATATATTCCTCGCCGAGGGGTCTGAGTACGAATCCATCAATTATCTTCATCGAATAACTCTTTTGTAAATTGCCAAAATATATCTCCGGAAGGGTCTCAGCAAACGCCATGCCTTCCCTTTCCCGGGCTTGACGATCCGGCCTCCCGCTTTCCGGATCTCGGTCACCAGACCGATAATGTCGGAATGACCGCAGTACTCCTTCCCATAGACGTTGCCGTCACCCATAAGGGTTATCGAGTCGCCTTCAACTGCAAAGACCCTGTGCATGATAAACCTGTCACCTATCTTTGCCAGAAGGATATCTCCGATTTCTGCCGGCCTGTCGAGCCTCGTAAGGACGACCTCGTCCCTGCCGTTCCTTATGAACGGGAGCATGCTGTTGCCCTTGGGAGTGATCACCACCTCCCTGCCCTCCTTGAGCAGGTCATCGACGAGGGCGAAATAGTTACCGTCCCCTATGGTCTTCCTGTCAGATGACTGCGGGGCGCTATACATTCTTCAATACCTCGTTTGAACAAACAATGGCCGCTTCGTCATCCGGCAGGCAGTCCATGACATAGCAGGGAACGCCCTGGACGATGGAAGAGATGGTCGCGAACAAGCCGTCGCCGATGCTGCGTATAGCCCTGAGGCCGGAAGATGACGAAGAAACCGAAGCGAAGGACTCCGGAAGGTTCATCCTGTGGATCGCATCGTGGGGAGCACGGTTGATACGCACGAAGGCGCCGACCGGATAGTCTTCATTGCGGTAACAGGGAGTCTTTCCGCTCCACGGGCTGCCATAGACGCGCGTTTCACCGTCGATGAACCGCACGACTGGATTATCGTCATTGAGCAGATGTGTCCCGGGAATATTCTTGAGCCAGAGGCTGCTATGGGTGCTCTTTCCGGTGCCGCTCTTTCCAAGGAAAAGGAAGCCGTGTCCGTCCTTGACGGTCACCGATGCATGCATCTCAAGCGTACCCATGCCGGATGTGCGGAAAGCGTAGAGAAGCATCAGGGCATTGTTGATACAGAACCGCCTTGCCTTCTCCGCCTTCAGGCAAGCCCTGCTGAAATCCGAAGATACTTTCATCCAGCCACAGACCGGAACGTTGCCGAAAGGCGCCAGTTCAAAAACATACCCGCCCGGGATGGTGTAGATATCGATCCTCTGCTCAAATTCCTCCGGAGTGGAGACATATAACGGTTCCTTGCCGTCAACATCGAGATCCTGAACCAATTCGAGGGTGAATATCCTCTCCCCATCCCCTTCGAACATGAAGGGAGCATAATTGTCAAGAGCAGACCACAAGGCCTCCTTCTCGTCCATCCTGAGGGAGAAAATGTGTCCTGCAACCTTGAATGACCTTTCCTGCATCTGCGAATCCATTTATTCTGCAAATATATAAAAAAGTTGTACCTTTACCTTGGACTAATCCAGGACCCATGAAAAAATACCTCTCCCTCATCATCGCCCTCACACTGTCCCTTACCCTCACGGCAAAGGACAACGAATGGTCCGTACGCGAAAACCTCGACAAGGCGGAGGAGAGTCTCTCGAAGGATCCTGCCAAAGCGATCTATTACGGGGGGCAGGCCCTGACTGCAGCCACTGCCGCGCGCCAGCCGGAACTCGTAGCCGAAGCGCAGTATCTGATCGCCAACGCGTACATCAACATAGGCGACTACGTGACGAGTTATGAATATCTCGTTGAGGCGGAAAGGAACTGTCCTGAGTATGACAGGAGGCTGAAGGGAGACATCCTGCTCAGCATCAGCTATACCTACCAGAAGATCAAGGATTTCGACAGCGCGTTCAAGTATCTGGAGACCGCCCGCGGATTGTTCGTGGAGCTGGATGATACGGTATCCATTGCACGGTGCGCCAACAACAAGGGACTCATCTACATAGCCATCCCCGACAATGAAGAGGCCAGGAAGTGCTTCGAGGAATCCCTGAGACTGAACAGGTTGGTCGGGAACAGGACCGGCATAGCCCAGAACCTGAACAATATGTCCTTCATCGACGGTGATCCGATTACGACGATCGGCCAGCTCAAGGAAGCGATAGCGATCAACGAGTCCCTGGGCAGGACCTGGGTCCTCGGGGAGAATTACAACAACCTGGGCTACCAGTACCGAAGGGCCGGGAACTCCGCCGCCGCCCTGGATGCCTTGGCCAGGGCGAGGGCCTATGCCGATATGACAAACGCCAAGGAGCTGATAATGGACAACTTCCGTTACCGTTCCGAAGTATACGCCCAGAAGGGAGACTTCGCTCACGCATATTCCGACCTCAAAGCCCTCCTGGACAGGATCGAAAGCCAGGATATGACCGGCGGGCTCAAGAACATAGAGGTGAACCTGATGGAGAAGAACATCCAGGTCATACGCAAGGAGAAGGAGCAGAAGGAACGGGAATTCCGGATGAGAAGGAATATCGCTATGGCGGTCATTATCCTTCTTGCTGCCGTCTGTGCTGCCGTTGCATTGTCATACAGGATGTTCCGCAAAGCCAACAGGGCCCAGAAGGAGCTGATGCAGAAGGAATTGGATTTGAAGAAGAAGGAACTGGACAATTTCGCCATCTGGGTGAAGAGCCGCAATGAGATCCTGGCAGGGATCCAGGAAAAGATCAAAGGGATATACGGAATGGAGACCTCGGAGGCAACCCTGCAGCTGAAGAAACTGAATTCCAACATCTCCCAGTTCAACAGGACGAATGACGAGGCGGAAAAGATGATTGACGACCTCAACTCTGGTTTCATCTCAAAGCTGTCCGAACTGTATCCGGACCTTTCCAAATCGGAACGCAGGCTCGCTTCCCTGCTGAAGATAGGGATGTCCTCCAAGGAGATTTCGCTGATAATGTCCATGGAGCCCAAGTCCGTCGATATGGCCAGATACCGCCTCCGCAAGAAACTGAACCTTTCCGCCAACGACAATCTCTGTGATTTCCTCGGAAAAATCTGATCCGTAGAGAAAGCATAATTATCAAGTTGTTGATTCTCAGCAACTGACATCAGTAATTTGTAGAGATTAAAGTGTTCATCTCCCCTCTTTTGTAGAGATGGGAGATATATCCTTTTCTTGGTTGCCCGAAACGTCGCATATACTTTCGCCGCCGAAAGCCCGGCTGCCGGGCTGCCACTTAATTAACGACGTAATTCATGAAAAGGATTCTGTTAACCATCTTCCTGGCATTGGGAGCCATCCTTGCGCAAGCGCAGGACAGGATCAATGTCAAAGGACAAATCAAGGACGAGACAGGGGCCGGGGCACCCGGAGCCTACGTACTCGTCAAGGGCACGAGTCAAGGGACAAGCACTGACCTTGACGGTAACTACTCCATAGACGTGACAAGAGGCGCCACACTTGTCATCTCGCTGATCGGCTACAGGACGGTCGAGGCAGTCGCGGATTCGCAGACCCTGGACCTCACTCTGGTACCGGACGCCGAAATGCTGGAAGAAGTCGTAGCCATCGGATACGGAAGCCAGAAAAGACAGGACGTATCCGGTGCGGTCGCTTCAGTCAGTTCCAGGAAACTTGAAAAGATTGCGACCGAAGATGCATCCACAGCTCTCCAGGGAATGGCTCCGGGCCTCTCGGTCAACTTCTCTTCCGGAGCTCCTGGAAGCGAACCTGTGATGATGGTACGTGGAGTCACCTCCTGGGGATCGGACAACACTCCCCTTGTGATAATAGATGGTGTACCAGGCTCGATGTCTTACCTGAATCCGGAGGATATCAAGTCCATTTCAGTGTTGAAAGACGCTGCCACACAGGCGATTTACGGAGCCAGGGCCGCCGCAGGAGTCATCCTGGTGAAGACAAAGCGCGGAGAGAGGGCTTTCGAACCGAAGATCACGATGTCGGCATATTACGGAATAGACGACCTTCCCAAAAGGATGGAGATGTGCAATTCCGCCGAATTCGTCAAGGTGAGGCAGTGGGCCCTTGAAAATGCCGGAGAGCCTCAGGAAAGGTGGCCGGCCTATATCGCAGCCTACAAGGCGGACCCTTCCCGTTTCGCGGACACCGACTGGCAGAAGGAATATTACCAGACGGGCGTATCACAGAAGTACGATGTCGGCTACGTGGCCGGCAACAGCAGCATGAACGTTTCGTTCTCCGGTTATTATTCGAACATAAAGGGTATCGCGGTGGCCACCGGTTCCGACAAATTCGGTTTCAGGCTCAACTCGGATGTGAAGCGCGGCCGCTGGCAGATCGGGGAATCCGTGAATTTCGGACACGAGGACATCATCCCCGTCGAGAGTTCCGGCTTCGATACGATGTACCAGGTTACGAACATCGAGCCCCTGGTGTTCGTCTACGATGAAAGGAACGACGGCGGATACGGCGGCGCGGTCGCCGGGATGGGCATGTCTGATGCGGGCAACCCAGTGGCATTCAACAGGCTGATTGACACCAGGCACCATTATGACGGACTCTCCGCCTCCGCATATATCTCATGTTCCCCCGTTGAGGGTCTTGTATTCAAGTTCCAGGGCAGTGACAACCTCAATTTCTCACACACCAAGGCTTTCACCCCGACCTACCAGATCGGTGCCTTGAAGCCCAACCCGGACGCATCCCTCAGCGAATCCAGAAGCATGAGCAACCGCTATCTGCTCGAACTCACAGCCAATTACGACAGGACTTTCGGGGAAAGGCACAACGTGTCGGCCCTCCTGGGAGTCTCCCAGGAAGATTATATCTACAGCGACCTCAGCGGCTTCGCCAAGAAGTTCGAGAACAACCTTATGACGTATCTCGTACACGGGCAGAAGGACTTCGCCGTCGGTGGGGGCCGCAACCGGTACGGACTTCGTTCGGCTTTCGGCCGTCTCGGATACAATTACGACAACCGATATATTGCAATGTTCTCAACCAGGTATGACGGTTCCTCCAGGTTCGCCGAAGGCAACAAGTGGGGTTTCTTCCCTTCCGTCTCCCTGGCCTGGAACATAGCGAAGGAGGATTTCTGGAGATCCCTTGCCGGAACGGTATCCACCTTCAAGCTGCGCTTGAGTTACGGAGCTCTCGGCAACCAGGGGATCGGCAACTATCAGTACATACCCACTCTGACCTCGGCTACCAACAGCCTCAACTATCCTTTGGCGGGACTTGATGAAATCAGCCTCGGGTATGCGATCACGAGCCTTCCCTCCCTCAACATCAAGTGGGAGTCGACATACACCTCCAATATCGGAGTGGACCTGGGATTCCTGGGCGGAAAGCTCCAGATGTCTGCAGACGCCTATCTCAAGGATACCCGTGACATGCTGTCCACCAAGGAGATAAGCAGCAGCACCGGTTTCTCGGCGATGCTCGTCAACGACGGAGAACTCAAGACGCGCGGTTTCGAGTACCAGCTGGAATACCACGGGAACTCAGGCCGGGATTTCCAGTACGACCTGGACCTCAACCTTTCCCATTACAGGAGCAAGCTGGTGTCCATGTCCAATCCGGACTACCTGTACGAAAACGGCCCTGCCAGGACATACGTCGGCGCCGAGATCGGAGAATTCTGGGTATTCCAGACAGACGGACTGTTCAGGAGCCAGGAAGAGGTAGACGTATTCAACAGGACCCACGGTCACGAGGATGAGACAGGGGCGTGGATTCCGCTTCAGCCTAGTGCCAGACCCGGCGACATACGCTTCGTGGACCAGAATGGAGACGGCCAGCTGGACAACGATGACAAGGTCATGGTCGGGACCGGCAATCCCAAACTCATCGTCGGATTCAATGCATACCTGAGGTACAAGTCCTTCGACCTGACGGCCCAGTTCTACGGCAACCTCGGAGCCAAGAGGTACAACTACACCAAGTACCAGCTCCAGAGGATGGACCAGATATTCAACTACGGCAAGGACGCCCTCGACTCCTGGAGACCCGACAACCCAGACACGGATATTCCGCGTGCGGTGATCGGAGACCCTAACGGTAACAACAGGATTTCGGACAGGTTCGTGGAGAATGGAGACTACCTCAGGCTGAACAATCTCCAGATCGGATACAACCTGCCTGCAAGGGCCTGCAAAAAGATCGGTATTGACAACATGAGGATTTATGTGGGTGGCAGAAGGCTGTTCACACTCACACGATACACCGGCTACGATGTCACCACGGGCGCCTCGAACGGCTCCATGGGAGTTGACTACGGCGGATATCCCTTGTACCGTACCTATATGGCCGGAGTGAAATTCGGATTCTAATCACCTGATTTACAAAGAGATGAAAACGATATACAAAATAATGCTGCTGGCCGTTGCATTTACGGCCGCATCCTGCAGCGGGTTCCTGGACGAGAAGAGCAACCCGAACTATCTGACCCCTGATTCATTCTGGCATTCCGAGGCAGACATAAACAAAGGTCTCACGGCTGCATATTCAGCCCTTCAGCCGGCCAGATACTGGGCTGCGACGGTCGACCGTTTCCTCGTCACTGACAACATGAGGAGCGATGAAGTCGTGTACCGCCCCGATGTCGCCGAGTGGATCCAGATCGCTACTTTCACAAACGACCTTACCAATTACGTCACCGATGACGAATGGAAGAACCTCTACAGCGGCATCAACTACTGCAACCAGTGCGTTTCGAACATTCCGGGCATCGAAGGCCTGGACCAGGACGTATTGAACAGGTCCCTGTCGGAAGCACGATTCCTGAGGGCGTATTACTACTTCAGGCTGCTCCGCAATTTCGGGGAGAGGATTCCCCTGTTCACGAAGCAGATTGAAGGACTTGAGGAGGAATATTTCCCACCCCAGAGCAGCCCTGGAGTCATCAAAGGATTCATCGAGCAGGAGCTTTCCGAAGTCCAGGAATATCTGCCTGAATCCTGGGAAGGCGCCAACGCGGGAAGGGCCACCATATATGCTGCACAGGGGGTTCTGGCGCAGTATTACATGTTCACCAACCAGCTTCCAAAAGCGGAAGTGGAACTGAAGAAGATAATATCCTCCGGCAGGTTCGGTCTGCTCGAGAACTACGGCGACCTCTTCGACGGCCTGCACAAGAACTCCAAAGAATCCATTTTCGAAATCCAGTTCTGCGGCAACCGTGAAGGCGGCAAGAGGGAGCATAACCAGATGGCCGAGCATCTTTCGCCGGGAGACCTTGACGGCGGCTACGAAGAGGCATACCCTTCGAGTTGGCTGTTCGAGACTTTGAAGAAGGACATAACCACCGATGGGAAATACAGCCCGAGGGTCTATGCGACCATCCTGTTCAACGATCCGGATACCAGGTACTTCCTCCTTCCGGAAGGTGCTGTCTGGACCGACTATCTGCCGGCGGAATCCATCTACTGGCACAAGTTCAACACCTGGGATCCTTCCCTGAGTTCCGACTGGTACTACAGCGCTTTCAATATCCCTGTCCTGCGTTATGCCGATGTCCTTCTGATGTACGCCGAGTGCCTTAACGATGCCGGCAACCAGGAAGAGGCCGTGAGATACATCAACATGGTCAGGCAAAGGGCGCACGTCCCCTCTCTCGAAGGCGGGATGAGCAAGGAACAGGTCCTCAGGCATCTTCAGGATGTGGAGCGTCCCTGCGAACTTGCCTTCGAGGGAATCAGATGGTATGACCTGATCCGTTGGGGTATCGTCGCGGACGCCCTCAAGGAGCACGGTAAGCTGCACGTCGAGAACTTTATTCCTTCCAAGCACACACTTTATCCTATACCCCACAAGGAATTCCTGCTGAATCCCGAGTGGGAGCAAAACCCCAATTTCGCTAAATAGTTGGTAATAGTTGGTCATAATGTTAAGAGTCGCCATTGTCATGCTTTCGGGAGTCGCGGTGGGTATAGCGTTCCGCCGCAATCCGATTAGGTTCATATCAAAGGTCATAACCGTACTCATCTGGGTCCTGCTCTTCCTGCTTGGAGTGGAAGTAGGAGGTAATCCCCTGATCATGGGGAGCATGCATGATTTGGGTATGGAGGCATTAATATTGACCCTGGCAGGATTGTCCGGGAGCATGGCGATGGCTTGGGGTTTATGGAGAATCGTCTCACGGGGAGACAGGAGCGATGAAGAATAGCCTGATTATCCTTGCGTTCTTCGCCATAGGAATCCTGGTCGGTTGGTCGGACTGGATACCGGAGGGGCTGATTGGAGAAAACTCCGATACGATTGCCCTCTACGCTTTGATGTTCAGTGTTGGTATCAGCCTTGGCAATGACTCCGGCATACTTTCCGACATCAGAAGCCTGGATTCCAGACTGCTCCTGCTCCCTTTGATGACGATCATCGGGACATTGGCCGGATGCGGCATCGTTTCACTGCTTATGCGCGGAAGGTCCGCCCTGGATTGCCTCGCCATCGGTTCAGGATTCGGATATTATTCATTATCAAGTATTTTCATAACAAAATACAAAGGAACCGAACTCGGTACGACAGCCTTGCTTGCCAATATAATGCGGGAAATCATCACCCTGTTGGGCGCTCCTCTGATGGTCCGTTTCTGCGGCAAACTGGCACCCATATCTGCAGGAGGAGCGACATCCATGGACACTACGCTTCCGGTCATAACCCGGTACTCCGGAGAAAGGTTCGTCATCCTGTCCATTTTCCACGGCTTCGTGGTGGATTTCAGCGTCCCTTTCCTCGTAACATTGTTCTGCACCATCTAGAAACATGAGAATTCTGATCGCTATACTATACGCCCTGGCAGTACTTTCTTCAAATGACTGGGAAGACCGAACCATCCTGCAGGTCAACCGCCTGCCTGCCAGGGCTTCTTTCCAATCCGGGCCGGTCCGTGAGGTCAGCCTGAACGGTACCTGGAAGTTCCGTTATTTCCCGACTGTACGGGAAGCCGGGACCGGTTTCCCGGAGACAGGGACAGAGACAAGGGAATGGGGGGAGATAACAGTCCCGGGCAACTGGGAAATGCAAGGATACGGCTACCCTTTCTACGTTGACGTAGGTTATGGATTCAGCCTCCCGGGCAGGAAGATCGATCCCGATCCGCCGCATATACCGGAGGAGAATTCCCCTGTCGGGCAGTACAGACGCAGGTTCATGGTTCCTTCTTCATGGAAAGGTAACCAGGTCGTGCTTCAGTTCGGATCGGTAGCCTCCGCCTTCCACGTCTGGATCAACGGGAAACCGGTAGGCTATTCCCAGGATTCAAAGATGACTGCCGAGTTCGATGTCACCTCCCTGATAAGGTACGGGAAGCCGAATGACATAGCAGTCCAAGTATATAAATTCTCAGACGGCTACTACCTGGAAGACCAGGACAAATGGCGTTTGGGCGGAATCCAGAGAGACGTAAAGATATTCGCGAGGCCAATGTTCCATATCGCAGATTTCGAAGTAGTAACAGATTTGAACAGAGATTATTGCGATGGAGAACTAAAAGTCTTTATAAAGCTGGAAGGGCCCCGTCCCCACAAGGATGCGGAAGTTCGGTTGTCACTCCTGGACAGGTCCGGGAACAGGATCATCTCAATGTCCGGGAAGACAGTCTCGGATTCGCTGTCGCTCGGGGGCAAGGTTCCCTCCCCTGAACTTTGGAGCGCCGAGAAACCGAACCTATATTCCCTTGAGCTGGAACTGTTCGACGGAGGGAGGATGATAGAGACCGTAAGGACCAGGATCGGATTCAGGAAGGTAGAGATCGCACATTCGAACCTTCTAGTAAACGGGAAGGCAGTATACATAAAGGGAGTGAACAGGCACGAACACGATCCTTACACCGGGCAGTGCATCACTGAAGAGTCGATGCTGAGGGACATCAAGATGATGAAGGAGAACAACATAAATGCTGTACGGACCTCACACTACCCCAACGATCCCAGATGGTATGAACTGTGCGATGAATACGGCCTTTATGTAATCGACGAGGCCAATATCGAAAGCCACGGTATGGGTTACGATCCTGACAAATGCCTGGCGAACAATCCCGAGTGGCAGGAAGCCTTCCTGGACAGGACGGAAAGGATGTTCGAGCGTGACAAGAACCACCCCTGCATCATCGCCTGGTCCCTTGGGAACGAAAGCGGGTCTGGAGTCAATTTCGCAGCCACCTACGACTGGATCCACCGCAGGGACCGGTCAGGGCGTCCCGTGCACTCGGAAGATGCCGGCACCGACCGGTATACGGACATATTCTGCCCGATGTACAAATCGATAGACGTACTGCTAAGATATGCTTTGGGAAGGCCCTACCGTCCTTTGATCCTGTGCGAATACGAGCACTCGATGGGTAACAGTTGCGGCAACCTGAAAGACTACTGGGACGTTATCGAACGCTACCCCTGCCTGCAGGGAGGATTCATCTGGGACTGGGTGGACCAGGGACTCGCAGCCAGGACGGATGACGGGGTCTTCTACTGGGCATATGGAGGCGACCTTGCTCCGGAAGGTATCCCCAGCGACGCTAATTTCTGTATGAACGGCCTCGTGACGGCTGACAGGAAGCCGAAACCTCAGCTGTACGAAGTGAAGCATGTTTACCAGAACATAACAATGGAACTGGCCGACTACGGGAAAGGTCTGGTCAGGATAAGGAACAAATACCATTTCACTGACCTGAAGGATTTCCTTTTCAGGTGGGATCTGGAGGGCAACGGACACAGGATAGCTTCGGGTACTGTAGATGGAGTCGGCCTAGCACCGCAGGAAGAAGGTATTTTCCAGGCCGGGCTTCCTACCATAGATGAAGAACCCGGAACGGAGTATTTCTTGAACCTGTACGCTTTCCAGGCCAAAGACGAGGGACTTCTGAAAGCCGGAACACTGATTGCCAGCGACCAGGTCAGGCTGCCCTTCCATAAACCCTTCACCGCTCCGGAAGACATTAGGAAACCCGGAATGGCAATCTCCGGCACGGAAGTACGATACCTCTGTTCAGATTCTGTCGAAGTGGGATTCAGCAGGGGCACGGGCGCATTGAATTCAATAATCTGTGGAGGGCGGGAAATGGTCAAGGAGGAATTGACCATGGATTTCTGGCGGCCCTATACTGACAACGACCTGGGCAGCGACCTTGCCAAGCTCTGCTATCCGTGGCGCAACGCAGGCAAGGAAGCGGAGCTGGTCTCCATGACTGTAGATAAAAACAGGATAATATCCCGATACCGGCTGCCGGGGCGTCTGGGAAGGTCTGAAGCGACAGTCAGTTACCTGGTCGGAGGCAACGGAAAGATAGACCTGGAACTGGAATTCCTGCCATCTTCGGATACGCTTCCCCTTATGCCACGTTTCGGGGTCACCCTTACCCTGCAAGGGGATTATGAACGTATAAGATGGTTCGGCCGGGGACCGCATGCCTCGTACGAGGACCGTAAGTCCGGGGCTTTCGTGGGCCTGTACGAAGGGAGTGTATGGGAACAGTATTTCCCATATGACCGCCCGCAGGAAAACGGCAACAAGACCGACGTGAGATGGATGACGGTATATTCAGGGAACGGTGGGCTCAAGGCCACCGGCGATCCTGTCATCAGTACCAGCGTCTATATGTTCCCGAACGACGACCTGGCGGAGCCGGGGCCAGGAAAACACCAGAGGCATCTTTCCGACGTACGGAAAAAGGATATGGTCACCTGGAACATCGACCTCAAGCAGATGGGTGTCGGAGGGGACAACAGCTGGGGTGCGATTCCCCATCAACAGTATCTCATCCCAGCCGAAAGGATGACTTTCAGGTTCAGCCTGGAACCGTCGCGGAACAGGTAGTCCAAAAAAGTTTTTGAAATAGGTGGCGTTGTTGTAAATTTGTAAGAAGCAAACAGCAACTATGCACCTATGTCAGAAGAACTGAACCTGGTCAGGGACCTTGCGGTCATACTGATTTCAGCCGGAATATTCACCATCATATCCAAAGCCCTTAAGCAGCCGCTTATCCTCGGCTACATCATCGCCGGATTCCTGATCGGACCGAACATCTGTTTCTTCCCGGGTATTTCCAGCCAGGAGACCGTGCACCAGTGGTCCGAAATCGGAATCATCTTCCTGATGTTCGGTCTCGGCCTCGAATTCAGTTTCAAGAAGCTGATGAAGGTCGGTTCGAGCGCCATCGTGACCGCCCTGGTGAAATTCGTCGGAGTGTTCATAATCGGATTCGTCACGGCCCAGGCTCTCAGTTGGAGCTTCATGGAAAGCGTATTCCTTGGAGGCCTGCTGTCCATGTCATCGACAATGGTCGTAATCAAGACCTACGACGACATGGGCCTTAAGGACAAATCCTTCGCCGGAATGGTGTTCGGCACACTCGTGGTCGAGGACCTGATAGCCATCCTCCTTATGGTGCTGCTTTCCACCATGGCGGTTTCAAAGTCCTTCGCCGGGAAGGAACTGGTAATGAATATCGCCAAGCTGGTATTCTTCCTGCTGCTTTGGTTCCTGGTCGGCATATTCGTGATTCCAACCATCCTCAAGAAGGCCAGGAAATTCATCAACGATGAGATCCTCCTTATCGTGAGCTTAGGCCTTTGCTTTTCAATGGTAGCCCTGGCCACGGCCGTCGGATTCTCCTCCGCGCTGGGTGCATTCGTAATGGGTTCTATCCTAGCGGAAACAGTTGAAAGCGAGCATATTGACCATATAGTCGAACCGATCAAGAACCTATTCGGCGCGATTTTCTTCGTCTCGGTGGGTATGATGGTCTCCCCTGCCGTGATCGCCGAACACTGGGGGCTGATCCTGCTGATCGCGGTGATAGTGGTCATAACCCATATCGTGTTCGCAGGAGCCGGTATCATCCTGACGGGCAACGGCCTGTACAATTCGGTCCACACGGGATTCAGCCTGGCCCAGCTCGGTGAGTTCGGATTCATCCTGGCAGGAGTCGGATGTACCCTTGGAGTAATGCGGGAGTTCATATATCCGGTAATCATCGCAGTGTCCGTGATAACCACCTTTACGACGCCTTACATGATGAAACTGGCGGGGCCCACATACGGTATGCTTCAGAAGAAACTCCCATCCTCCTGGCTGGAGCGCCTTTCATCTTCGCCGAACAATTCCTCCGTCCACACCGCTGCAGAAGAAAATGAGTGGAAGAAACTCCTCACGGCATACTTTACCAGGATCCTGCTATACGGCGTCATAGTCATTGCAATATTCATCGGGTCCAAGCTCTACATCGCCCCCCTGGTGGACAAGGTCCTGCCTTCGCTCGGCGACAGGGCCCGCAAATACCTGGAAGCAGGAGTCACCCTTCTGGCCATGGCCCCATTCCTCTTCGGAATGGGCGTGCATTCCGGGTCCATCAGCAAGAGCGCACCTAAGCTGATCAAGGAGAAGCAGAGCAATATCTGGCCGATCACCGGCCTCGTCTTCGCCAGGTCGTTCCTGGTCATCGGAATCATCCTCGGAGTCCTGTCCTCGTATTTCCATCTGGCGGGATGGACCGTGCTGGCAATCATGCTTGCCGGAATAGTGTTCATATTCATGGCCAGGAAATCCATGCACAGGTATTCAGCCCTTGAGAAGCTGTTCCTCCAGAACTACAACGAAAGGGAGGAAAGTGAAAGGCGCCGCAGGCCTGTGAGCTCGTCCGTACGCCAGAAGCTGTCTACCTACGATGTCCGGACCGAGGCAATCAGGATTGCCCAGGAGTCAATGCTGGCCGGAATGAAATTGAAGGACCTGCCATTGAGAGACAGGTCGGGAGCCAATATCATCAAGATCACGAGGGGGACGAAGAGCATCACCATCCCTTCGGGCGAAGTCGAGATATTCCCGGGAGACGTAATTCTGGCTGTCGGTACCACCGACCAGCTTGAGAGGCTCAGGAATATGATTTCAGACTCTGTTCCGGACACGCCCCTCGAAACCGACGACGACGGCTTCCGCATAGAGCCGCACGTACTTACCGAAGACTCCTTCCTCACGGGGAAAACCCTTCGCAGCGCTGCCTTGAGGAAATATCAGTGCATGGTCATTAGCCTTCTGAGGGGTGACCGGTTCATTACCAATCCCGAGCCGGACCTGGTCTTCCAGAAGGGCGACACCGTATGGGTCGCAGGAAATACTGCCAATATCGAAGCCGGATGGGCTGACGGGGAATCCGGGATCAGAGTTTGACGACCTCGCGGTCGAGATAGGGGCGGAGTTCATTCCAAGGGACCTTGGCCTCCACCACCCCCTGGGCATAACTGGCGATAACGTATGGCTGGAAATACCAGGTTATCCCATCTTCGGACACGCCGAAGTATCCGTTAGGCACCATCCCGTCTTCCTCCATCATGCAGTATGTAGAGCCGGGATCGTCCGGAGAACCCCAGTCCTTCTGGAGTGCCGCCTTGATAAGCTCCGAGACAGGCTCTTCGTATCCATCGATGAACATCATGTCCTCCTCCACTTCCTCGCCCGTCTTGAGATTGATAACGTGCGGGATCAGGGACTGCATCCCGTGTGCACCGCCAAGGTAGTTCTCCGAATAGACCATATAGGTCTGAAGGTCACCGTATGATTCCGCGAAACTGCCGGTGACCGTGTAAGCCCAGTTAAATATCCAGGGAGAATCCTCATCCGCCTCGTAGGTCTCGCCGGCGTCTTTCTTGTAATCCTCGACCAGCCGGTCGGCATAGTCCTTGGACGCCTGCGCCAGATCCACCCCGTCATACTCATCGCCGTAACAGAACCGGACGATGAGATTGTTGATCCTGGCACACAGGGCCTTGCCTCCCTCGAATGTTTCCAGATACTCCACTCCCTGGCTTACAGTCACTCCTGCGGAGTCCGACTGTTCAAGGACATGCTCGACCTCGCTACCGTAGGTCCTAATGACTGTCTCTCCCCTCTTGCAGGAGACTATGGATATGGCGACCAAGATTGACGAAGCTGCCAGAAGACGGGATGTTCTCATATTCATGGATTTGATTACACAATAATAGTTAATTATTCCTTAAAATCCTATCTTTGCAACGACTTGACAAAAGATGGCTGAAAAGAACCCCACAAAAAAGAAGATGAACGGCTGGCTTGCCCTGAGCCCGCTCGCCGTATTCCTTATCACGTATCTGGTAACCTCCATTGTCTGCCGTGACTTTTACAAGGTTCCGGTTTCTTCGGCATTCGTGCTTGCTTCAATCTACGCGATGCTGATTACGAAAGGACCTGTCAACGAGAGGATCGGAGTATTCTCATCGGGCGCCGGAGACAGGAACGTCCTGCTGATGATCTGGATATTCGTCCTTGCGGGAGCATTCGCCTCCGTAGCCAAGTCGATCGGAAGCGTTGAGGCCACGGTCAACCTGACTCTGAGGATTCTGCCGGGGAAATTCATACTGGCGGGGCTGTTCCTGGCCGCCTGCTTCATCTCGATGTCCATTGGTACCAGTGTCGGCACCATAGTCGCACTTGTGCCGATTGCTTCAGGAATAGCATCCCAGGCCGACATCTCCCTGCCGCTGATAACGGCGCTGATCGTGGGAGGGGCCTTCTTCGGAGACAACCTGTCCTTCATCTCGGATACGACCATCGCGGCCACGACCACCCAGGGATGCTCGATGGCCGATAAGTTCAAGGCCAATATCTGGATAGCAGGGCCTGCCGCCCTTATCGTCACGGTCCTGTACATAGTGATCGGCTTCAATCTCAACATAACTCCCGAGATAGAATCGATCGATCCGCTCAAACTGATCCCATACCTCTCCGTAATCATACTAGCCATCTGCGGAGTCAACGTCCTGGTGGTACTCACGATAGGCCTGTTCCTCTGTGCGGTGATAGGTCTTACGGACGGGCTGACCTGGACCGGATTCCTCGGCAGTGTCGGTGACGGGATTGCAGGCATGGGAGACCTGATCATAGTCACCATGCTAGCCGGAGGCATGCTTGAACTCATCCGCCACAACGGAGGCATTGAGTTCATAATCAATGGATTGACAAAGGGAATCAAAGGCAAGAGAGGTGCGGAATTCAGTATCGCCGGACTCGTAGGCCTGTCGAATATCTGCACTGCCAACAATACCATAGCGATCCTCACTACCGGCAACATCGCCAAGGATATTTCCGAGAGGTTCAAAGTCGATCCACGCAAGTCGGCCAGCATACTGGACACCTTCTCCTGCGCCGTGCAGGGCCTGCTGCCCTATGGGGCGCAGCTTCTGATGGTGTCGGGATTCACCGGCATATCGGCCACGCAGATCATCCCGAACCTGTTCTATCCTTTCGTCCTGCTAGGAGTCGCATGCATTTCGATACTTCTCCGTCTTCCAAGGCGTTTCTCATAATTGACAGCACACCATGACCTCGAACAAGAAATTACATCTTGGACTACTCCCGCGCATCATCATCGCGATCATCCTGGGCATCGTCTTCGGTCTCTTCCTTCCGAAGTCCGCCGTCCGTCTGTTCGTAACCTTCAACAGCATATTCAGCAATTTCCTGCAATTCCTGATTCCGCTGATCATCATAGGTTTGGTTACGCCAGCCATCTCCGATATAGGCAAGGGCGCTGGAAAGCTGCTCCTGATCACGGTCCTGATCGCCTATTGCGACACCGTTTTCTCCGGGTTGCTTTCATACGGTACGAGCGTGTGCGTCTTCCCTAAACTCATTGGGAACACCGGTGCCTCGACAGTTTCTGAGTTCGAGAATATCGAGCCTTTCTTCACGATCCAGATTCCCCCGATGGTCGATGTCATGGCATCGCTCGTCTTCGCATTCACCCTCGGCCTGGGCATGGCCTTTTTCGGCTCCCCTCACCTCAAGAGATTCGCTGACGAGTTCAAGGATATCGTGGTCAAGACCATAGAGGTCGTGATCATCCCGCTGCTGCCCATTTACATATTCGGCATCTTCCTCAGCATGACCCATACAGGCCAGGCCATGCAGGTCATCAAGGTGTTCATTTCCATCATCGGAGTGATCTTCCTGCTCCATGTCTTCCTCCTGGTGCTCCAATACTGCATAACCGGAGGAATCATCGGCAGGAATCCTTTCAGGTTGCTCGGCAAGATGCTGCCCGCCTATTTCACCGCCCTCGGCACATCATCATCCGCCGCAACGATTCCCGTGACGCTGAAATGCGCCAGGAAGAACGGTGTCAGTGAAGAGATCGCCGGATTTACGATTCCGCTCTGCGCAACCATCCATCTTTCAGGAAGCTGCCTCAAGATCACGGCCTGCGCCGTAGCCCTCATGATGATGCAGGGGATGCAGTTCGACTTCTGGATGTTCCTCGGTTTCATTATGATGCTGGGAGTGATGATGGTCGCTGCTCCGGGAGTTCCGGGAGGCGCCATAATGGCAGCACTCGGAGTTCTGGCCACAATGCTTGGCTTCGGAGAACAGGAGCAGGCCCTGATGATCGCTCTCTACATCACGATGGACAACTTCGGCACCGCCTGCAACGTCACGGGTGACGGCGCCATCGCCCTTGTCATCGACAAGATATTCCATAAGAAAAAGGCGGACACTGAATAAGTGCCGCCTTCCCTATTATCGTAGTCCCATCAGGGACCGGTTAATCCCATTCTCCTCCTCCGCCGAAGTTTCCTCCGCCGAAGCCGCCTCTATTGGATCCGCCGAATCCGCCCCTTCCAGGTCCGCCGGCACCGCCGGGGCCACCGAAGCCACCCCTTCCGGGTCCTCCGGGGCCATAGCCTCCGGGACGTCCCTGACCCTGCTGACGACGGTTCATGTTCTCCTTCCAGGTCTTGAACTGATCCTCGGTCAGGATTTCCTTGAGCTCGTTCTCATAGGCCTCCCTTGCAGCCTGCATCTCATCGACCTGCCCTTCAGCTTCCTTGTCCTTCTTAGCTTTCCTGGCCTTCCTTGCCTCCTTGCCGGTTGCCTTTTCAGTTTCGTTGCCTTCCTGGCCTACATTGGCCTCTTCAGGCCTCTCACGACGGGCACGTCCCATTCCGGGGCCGCCCTGGCCGGGACGCAGTGCGTTGGGATACTTCTGGTTCAATTCGAGAAGCTTCTCAGCCTGGGTCTCATTGAGGCCGAGTTCCCGAACCATCCAATCCGTACGCATCTTGATAAGGGTGGCCTCATCGGGCCTCTGGAAACCCTGTCCACGGTTCTCCCACTGGGCGAAAGCGCTGACACAAAGGAGCAGCGCAGCGGTAATTACCAATAAAGTCTTTTTCATGATATCCTGTTTATTGTTAAATGTTTATCTGCATTTTTAGACAGGATTACCCGCCCGGGGTTTAATCCCGGAACTGATTTTTGGTGCTAGGAATACATCTTCCCTATTATCCGGAGGACGAATGACTGGGGGAACCGCCTTATCGCCCAAACAAGGAGGCTGTATATGAAAGTCGGGGTTACTTCAGGTTTCATCCTCCTGCGGCGGAGCTGCCTGACGATGGCACGGCCGATGACTTCCGGCTTCATCCCGTTTACCTCATCCTTCGTCATTGCCTCCAGACCTTTCAAGGTCTTCAAGAAATACGGGGAATCAGCATCCTGAGCATTGAGGGCGACTCTCCTGGCTGCCGTAAAGCCAGTCTTCACGTCTCCCGGCATGACCGAACAGCATTGGATACCGAAATCCTTCGTCTCGATGGCAAGGGCCTTGGTAAGGTTCAGGATACCGGCCTTGACCGCTGAATAGAATCCCTGGTAAGGAAGAGGGGCTACGGCGGCCACGGAAGTCACCGTCACCACCCGGCCATGGCCTTGCTTCCTGAATATGGGGAGGCAGGCATGGATGGTCTTCACCACTCCGTAGAAAGTGGTCCTGAACTGGGCTTCCACCTCTTCGATGGAAGTCTCTTCCACAGGTCCTGCTATTCCGTTGCCGGCATTGCATACAACGGCATCCAGCCTGCCTTGCTCGGAAATGATACGCTCCACAACCGCTGCAACGGCGGAAGCATCATTGACATCCATGACCACCGGGTGCATATCCTTACCTCCGGAATATCCTTCCGGGGCCTTACCGCTCCTGGAAGCTGCATAGACGGTCATTCCGGCATCGCACATCAACTTGGCAGCAGCAGCGCCGATTCCGCTGCTGCCTCCTGTAATCAGAACTACCTTTACGTCTCCTTTCATATTCCAAATATAGCAAAATATTCACTTTGCAACCCGGTTGCATCTTTTTCTCCCGACCTTTGTTTCCGGGTTCAGGACACCTGTCCCCCGGACCGTCGCTTCGCGACCCCACCGCTCGCTTCACTGCGTTCCGCTCCGGTCCCCCCTCTTAACGTGCCGAGGGTGGCAGTGGTCCTGGAGACAGGTGTCCCGAACCAGAAAAGCAGAGGATATTGATATTATGGAAAAGGAGAATAAGGAAAGATTGATCAAGATCGTCGCAAGCGCTGTTCTGCTTGTGGCGGCAATCGTCGCGAGAAAGGTTTGCAACCTGAAACTGTGGCAGGAACTGCTGGTATTCCTGGTGCCATATCTCATAGTAGGCTGGGAAACCCTCTCTGAGGCGGCTGAAAAGCTGCTCCACGGCGAACTGCTTGACGAGGACTTCCTGATGGGCATCGCGACCCTCGGGGCCCTTTGCATCGGATTCCTTCCGGGAGCGGAAAGCCAGTTCCCGGAAGCGGTGTTCGTGATGCTTTTCTTCCAGGTCGGCGAATTCTTCGAAGAGATGGCCGAAGGCAGGAGCCGGAATTCCATTGAAGCCCTGATGGACATCAGGCCTGACACGGCCAACGTCGATAGGGACGGAACGGTAACAACGGTCTCCCCCGCCGAGGTCGCGATAGGAGAAACAATAGTCGTAAAGCCTGGAGAGAAGGTCCCGATGGACGGAATCGTCATCGAGGGAAGCTCCAGCCTGGATACCGTAGCCCTTACCGGCGAAAGTGTGCCGCGCGGTATAGGTCCCGGGGACGAAATGCTATCCGGATGCGTAAACCTGAGCGGAGTCATCCGCGCCAGAGTCACTAAGTCGTTCGGGGAATCGACTGCTTCGAAGATAATAGACCTGGTCGAAAACGCCTCCGCCAACAAATCCGGCAGCGAAAGTTTCATTACCCGGTTCGCCAAGGTATACACCCCGATCGTAGTGGCCGCTGCTGTACTCCTGGCCATCCTTCCCCCGCTGTTTTCGGGAGATTTCTCAGGCAATATCGCGAAATGGCTCTACCGCGCGCTCACCTTCCTGATCGTTTCCTGCCCGTGCGCCCTTGTTGTCTCGATTCCGCTGGCATTCTTCGGAGGCATAGGCGGAGCTTCCCGGAAGGGCATCCTTGTCAAAGGATCGAATTATCTTGAAGCCCTTGCAAAACTGGATACCGTGGTATTCGACAAGACGGGCACATTGACGGAAGGAGTGTTCGAGGTGACCGCGGTACATCCGGAAAAAATGTCCGGGAAGGAACTGCTGCATCTCGCCGCCCACGTGGAGCGGTACTCCACTCACCCGATAGCCGCTTCCCTGCGGAATGCCTATCCTGAAGAGAATGACGACTGCATCATCGAAGGGATGGAGGAGGTCGCCGGTCACGGAGTCAAGGCGAAGGTCAACGGTCAGGAAGTCATGGTAGGGAATTCATCGATGATGGAGACCGCAGGAGTGGAGTGGAAGCCATGCGAGAGGACCGGTACGATAGTCCACGTATGCGTGGACGGAGTATACGCCGGACATATAGTAGTGTCCGACAGGATAAAGGAAGATGCTGCAGGAGCCGTCGCTTCCCTGAAGGAATTGGGAGTCACGAGGACGGTGATGCTTACCGGAGACAAGGAAGAAGTAGCCGCGGAAGTGGCTTCAGCGGCAGGAGTCGATGATTATCTCGCCGGCCTTCTGCCGGAAGACAAGGTGAACGCAGTACAGGAACTGCTGGCCGGTGTCGGCCAGGGGAAGAAGCTTGCCTTCGTAGGAGACGGAATCAACGATGCCCCGGTCCTGGCCAGGGCGGATGTCGGAATAGCGATGGGGGCACTGGGATCGGATGCGGCGATCGAAGCTGCCGACGTAGTCCTTATGGACGACAAGCCTTCAAAGCTAGCTGAGGGGGTGAAAATAGCACGCAAGACGCTCGGAATCGCACGCCAGAACACCTTCTTCTCTATATTCATCAAGGTCCTGGTGCTGATGCTGGCGATTCCGGGAGTTGCCACGATGTGGATGGCGGTTCTGGCTGATGTAGGCGTACTCGTCCTGGCGGTACTCAATTCCACTAGGGCGCTGAAAGCCTGATTACGATAAGCGCCGTTTACTTCCTGTACCCTACAGGATGGTTGATAAGGAGTTCCATGCCTTCTCCAAGGCCGAGCTCCTTTTTAAGTGTTTCCTGGTCCATCATCGCACGGGGTACTGTGGAAAGCCCCAAAGCCTCGCAGGCCAGGCAGATGTTCTGTGAAACGTAGCCGCAATCCACCGCCCCGAAAGTAGCGGTCCTGGGGCCGGGACGGTTGTACTTGTTGAGATCCGCGACGAGGAGAAGGAACATAGGGGCGTCTCCGATATTACCCTGTCCGGCGGCGACATCCTTGCGAAGGTCCTTGTCACTCAGTTTGACCAGGCAGTTGTCCTTGGCGATATACTCATAGGCACCGTCGGTACGGCATACATAGACTCGGATCTCCTGTGTGTTCATTGCCGTAGGAGCGGTAAGCCTGCCATCCTCGCGGTTTATTCCACGGGCTGCCCACAGCAGGTCGGAAAGGGTCTGGTCGGGAACGGGATCCGTCTTGAAATCCCTGACGGAAGCCCTCTGCTGAAGGGCCTGGTAGAGGGTCATTCCGGCATCCTTGCGGGGAGCGGGAAGATTGATCTTGTCCTGGGCGCATGCTCCGAAAGTAAGGATGGCAGCGACGATAGCTACAACTAACTTTTTCATATCAATACGTTAATTACCTGCAATATACGATTATTCCTGAAAATCATACCCGGTGGTGACCCGAGCATTCCGGACAGATTCCCTTTACGAGATAATTGCTTGTCCGGGAATCGTAGCCCTTGGGCAGGACCACGGGTGGTATATGGATGTCGTCAAGGCAGAAGGTCCTGTGGCATCTCTCGCAATAGAAATGTACGTGGGTGTCCTCGTCGTGATCAGGGTCGTGGCTGAGGCACAGTTCGTACCGGATTCCTTCCATGTCTTCGATGGAATGGACGAGATGATGCTCCTTGAATGTGTTCAGGCAGCGGAATATTCCGGACTTGTCGATCGACCCTATACTGTCCTCCAGCTCCATCAGGCTCAGCGGCCTGCCCGCATCGTCAAGCGCCTCGGCCACCAGCAAGCGGTTTGCGGTAACCTTTACTCCATGTTCCACCAGGAACTTCTCGACATCGGACTTTGACATGGTAAACAAATATAATAAAAACAGAAAAAATGCATAGACAAAAATTTATCTATGCATTTTACGCAAGAGATTATGTACGCTCTATTTCTTCTCTATGGCCTGGCCGATGAAGTAGCAGCAGGCTGCAACCGCCATACCGTTGATTGAAGGGATTCCCCACTTCACAAGGTTGGCGACGACGGCTCCAAGTATGACTCCGAGGACAGCAGCCCAGTTGACCTGACGCTTCGGCACATTGTCGTCCATATACTCCTTCCTGTGGGAGAAGTAGCTGCAGATCAGGATTATACCGACAGGAGGAAGGGTGCAGTTGAGCACATTGAGCCAGTCGCAGAAATTCCAGTAAAGCCACACTGCCGCAAGGGTGCCGATCAGACCTCCGAGAAGGACCATGGTCTTCTTGGAAAGGCCGAATATATTCGACAGACCGAGGCCGGAGGTGTAGAGGGCATTGTCATTAGTGGTCCAGATATTCAGGCCGAGGACCAGGATGGCAATGTAGAACAGGTTGAGGTTGAGCATGACCTCGAAGATGTCGTTACCGCCGACATAGATGCTGGATACGGCGCCGAAGAAGAACATCAAGGAGTTGCCGATGAAGAAGGCGACCACGGTCACGATAAGGCCGATCTTAGGGGTCTTGGCAAACCTGGCGAAGTTAGGCGTTGCCGTACCTCCAGACACGAAACTACCGATGACAAGTCCCGCACCGGCGATTATGCCGAGGTCCTTGGTTCCCTTCGCGAACTGCTCCACGAGACCGGCGTCTCCCCTGCTGACCGCGAGGATCATGGCCACGGTACCGAGGATGGCGACAAGCGGAACGGCGATGTAGCTGATGATCGTGAGGCTCTTGATGCCATAGTAAGCACTGGCAGTCATCAGGATACCTGCGATCAGGACCAGGAGATATCCCTGCCAGGGCATGCTGTCGGGGGTAACCTCAAGACCCATGATTTCCTTTGCCACGGGTATTGCGAACATCGCAAGACCGACACCGAACCAACCGATCTGCGTGAATGAGATCATCGCACTGGGAAGGTAGCTGCCCTTCTCACCGAAGCTCCGGCGGGCAAGCATATCGAGTGTAAGGCCGCTTTCTGCGCCGATCCATCCAAGAGTCCCGGTATAGGCTCCGAGGATGAGACCTCCGAGGAGGAGTGCCCAGATGAAACCAGAAAAATCCAATCCGGCGGCAAGGTTCTGTCCTGCCCACATGGAGGCGGAGAAGAAGGTGAAGCCAAGCATCACCATGAACATGCTGAGGGTGCTCTTGCGACCCGACGCATCGACGCGACTGTTAGTGTAGTCGATGTCGACCTTTTGGTTTTGTTTACTCATATCCCTTTAGAGTTTGTTTGATTTGTTCAAGCCTTGTTGTCGCGACTTCCTTGAGAGTCAGTGCCTTGGCCTTTGCAAGGAACACCCTTTCGTCGCTGTAGAGGACGCTTTGGTCACCCAGTTCTGTGAAATGCGTGACCTTGAGCCAGTCTTCGTATGAGATGGGAGCCTTGTATCCCAGACGCTCCTGGGTCAGGTCCATGATGTCCACTTTCGATGAGGCCTCAAGCACCCTGTCCCAATATTCGATCACCTCGTGGTAATGGTCTGGAATCTCGTACCTCCTTGCGCCGCCATCATAGATTATGCACTTCTCGTACAGTGAATATGAATGTGCGACCACATATTCCCGGAACTCGGGGCTGACAATCCCGTCTCCCCAGTAGAAGTCGATGTCCGCGACCTGGAAACCCAGTACCCCGGGATCCTGATAGACATTGAATATCCCCTCATAAAAGAAGCAGGAGAAGCCTTCGAAGCCGGGAGAGAAACTGAGGATCTTGTCAGTCAGGTCCTCCATCAGGTCGATGGCATTCGAGCCTCCGATGGTGAAGAAAACGATCTTCCTGAAACTGCCGCCGTGGGAGCGGAACCATTCTATCACGTGCTCCATGCACATCCTTAGGGTCGCTCCCGACGCGATGATGTCGCCAACCATCAGGACGCAGTCCTTGCAGGTACGTACTTTCTGGTAACGGACATCCAGGCCCTTGATCACATCGTCCTCGATAATCCTCTCACAGGAAAGGAAATCCATGTTGGTAACCCTCATGCCAGCCCTGAATGCACATTCTTCGATGGGATAGTTCAATCCGCCGCGGAGGATCGTGAGGATATTCACGTCTCCGCCCAATCCGTTGTCCACCAGATACTGCATTCCGCGCATCGTAGCGGGAACCATGCTTTGATAGGATCCGAACCCTACGACCTCCGGTGAGGCCATAAGCCTGCGGGTACCGTCGCCGCTGACTATAAGGTACTCATTCCTGAGTCCTTGCTGCCGCAGCTTGTAGACACTTTGATGCCCGGTCTTCATGAGGACCGCATCATCCAGATTATGTTTCATTGGTAAATCCGATTAGTCCTAACCGGGATACAAATTTAAACAAAAAGACCTATCGCCGCCAGTGTTCCCTAAAGAGGTTACCAACATAGTTATCAACCGTTATGACTTAAGATATTTTTCGTATATTAGCGTGATGTAAACTGAAGAAGTATGCCGATATCCATTAAGGAAGTAACTGACAAGAAAGGACTTAAGAGTTTTGTACGTTTCCCGAATGAACTGTATGCCGGCAACCGGTATTATGTTCCCCAGATAGAATCTATGGAAATCGACACCCTCACGCCGGAAAAAAACAGGGCGTTCGAGGTCTGCGAAGGCAAGTACTGGCTAGCCCTTGACGATAACGGGAAGGTAGTCGGCAGGATTGCTGGAATCATAAATCACAAGTACAACCAGAAAGTAGGCAGCAGGATCTGCCGTTTCGGATGGATTGATTTCATCGAGTCGCAGGAAGTCGTAAACGCTCTCCTCGCCAAGGTGGAGGAATATGCCAGATCGAAGGGCATGGATGTGGTCGAAGGCCCTGTGGGGTTCCTCGAATTCGACATTTCCGGGGTGCTGGTGGAGGGTTTCGACCAGGTCCCTACGGCATACGGAAAGTACAATTATCCTTACTATGAGTCCCTTATCCTCAAGGAAGGCTATGTCAAGGAGACTGATTTCGTAGAATACAGGATCACGGTCCCGGACAACATCGACAGGTACGTACGGTTCGCGGAGATGGTAGCGGACCGGTATAACCTGAGGCAGGCCGAATTCTCTTCCAAGAAAGAACTGGTCAGGAAATATGCCGACGGGATATTCGAGGTCATGAATTCCTGTTATGCGAACCTGCACGGATTCTCCGAGCTCTCCCCTGCCCAGTGCGAGGACCTCAAGGACCAGTTCCTCCCCAACCTCAACCTTGACTATGTGTCAGTTATCCTGGACAAGGATGACAAGGTCATCGGTTTCGGAGTCACCCTGCCTTCTCTATCACTGGCGCTTCAGAAGGCGAAGGGACACATGTTCCCCTTCGGTTTCATACACATACTCAGAGCACTGAAGAAAAACGACACCATAGACGCCCTGCTCATCGCTATCCTTGAGGAATACCAGGACAAGGGCGTGAACGCAATGATCATCTCCAGGATCGGCGAGGGAATGCACAGGAACGGGATCAAGTACGTCGAGAGCACCCGCGAACTGGAGGACAACCACAATGTCCAGAACCTCTGGGGACGGTTTGAACACCATCTCCACAAGAGGGCGAGGATTTACGTCAAGCACCTCTAATAACCCATAAACTGCCCAATCATGGTAGACAAGAAAGCAGTCAGAATCCAGACTTCGATACTGAACGGACTTGAAAAGAAAGCACTTGTATGGATGGCTGAAAGGATGCCACGCTGGATCGTTTCCGACACCCTGACCATCATAGGAATCTTCGGTTCCGTGATGATCGCAGCCGGCTTCCTTCTCTCCAACTCCAACATCAACTGGCTTTGGCTCAGTATCGCAGGATTCATAGTCAACTGGTACGGAGATTCCCTTGACGGGACTCTTGCCAGGGTACGCAACACACAGAGGCCCATCTACGGGTACTATCTCGACCACACCGTCGACATCATCAACGAAGCCTTGATGTTCATCGGCATCGGGCTCTCATATCTGATGAGGCTGGACATCGCCCTCATGATATTCATCCTTTATCTCTGCCTCACCCTGAACGTCAGCATCAACGCCCACCTCAAGAGCGAGTTCAAGCTGACCTACGGCAAGATGGGTCCCACTGAATTCAGAGTGATCGCCTGCCTGCTCATCCTGGCGATCATCTATATCGCTCCCATCAGGGAATTCTTCACGACACTGGAACTGTTTGGCAGGAATATAAGGCTAGCCAGCCTTGACATCGCAGGACTTGTTATCCTGGCAGTCCTCACCATCATCTACATTTCTGCTGTCATTTCGGATGCCAAGGGCTATTCGATAATGGATCCCCTTCCGAAGTCCAAGGAATAGACATGCCACTGCTTCCCGTCAGCGAATTGGAAAGACTTGCCCCTGTTTTCAGGGGAAAGGCCGGTAACGCTTTCGGTGAATTCCTGAGAAGGATCCTCGGGGTAAAGACTCTATCCGATCTCAATGACAGGGTCTCTGACAGGAAGGGGCCCGACTTCGCCGGAGCCCTCCTTGAGGAGTTGGGCATAGACTACAGGCTCGGTGGCTCGGATAAGCTGCGGAATCTTCCGGAAGGAGCATTCATCACCGTGAGCAACCATCCCTACGGTAGCATGGACGGGATCATCCTCGTAGACCTGATCGGACACCTGCGTCCTGATTTCAAGGTGATGGTCAATGAATTCCTGGACATGATCGAATCACTCCGGCCGACCTGGATCGCCGTGAATCCGAAGAATGACCTGCAGAATGAGGTTACGGGAAAGAATATCCGTGCGGTGAAGCAGGTGCTCAAGAACCTGAAAGAAGGGCACCCTGTCGGTTTCTTCCCCTCCGGTGCGGTGTCCGACCTCAGGCTGAAGGATTTTACGGTAAGAGACCGTGAATGGCAGGAGTCCGTGCTCCGGCTCATCCAGAAGGCCAAGGTCCCCATCGTCCCTGTCCGTTTCTTCGACCGCAATTCCAGATGGTTCTATTTCCTCGGCCTGATAGACTGGAAGATACGCCTTCTCCGGCTCCCTCATGAAGTGATCAACAAGAAGGGCAGGATGATCAGGGTCGGTATAGGTAATATCCTTACGGTTGAGGAACAGCTCCGCCATCCCGATCCGGAGGATTTCGGGAAGTGGCTGCGGGAAAGCGTCTACGGGATGGAGCACCCTTCCGACTACATTATGTACAGTGATTACAAATCCGGGCGTTTTTAGAGCTTTTTTTTGGTATACTTCGGTTAAAAGTGTTATATTTGCAGGCCTTTGGGGTATTAGCTCAGCTGGTAGAGCGCCAGGTTCGCAATCTGGAGGTCAGGAGTTCGATCCTCCTATGCTCCACGAAAACACATATTGATAACAAAACCATAACACTATCTCAATGAGAACACTATCCGTGGATGACCTTAAGGCCATCAAACAAAAGGCGGAGCATGTGCTATCTATCAGGGAACAAAGCAACTCACAGACTTCTGAGGAGAGTTGCGGTCTTGAGAAGGGAACCGAACATCTGCAGGTCCTCTGTTGTGGCGGCACCGGTTGCAAGGCATCCGAGAGTGCCTTGATCGCAGAAAATCTGAAAGCATCCATCAAAATGCACGGCATCGAAGACAAGGTCGATGTTATCACCACCGGCTGCTTCGGATTCTGCGAAAAGGGTCCCATCGTCAAGGTCATCCCCGACAACACATTCTACACCCAGGTGAAACCCGCCGACGCCGAAGAAATCGTCACCGAGCACCTTATTGCCGGAAGGAAAGTCGAAAGGCTGCTTTACATGGACCCGGAGACGAAGAAGCACATCAGCGACTCCAAACACATGAACTTCTATGGTAAGCAGGTCAGGATCGCACTGCGCAACTGCGGTTTCATCGATCCCGAGAACATAGAAGAATATATTGCCAGGGACGGATACCGTGCCCTCGCCGATTGCCTCCACAATCTCACGCCCGAGCAGGTAATCGAGAATATAAAGGCTTCAGGCCTCCGCGGACGAGGAGGTGCAGGCTTCCCCACCGGAAAGAAATGGGAATTCTGCCGTGCCTACGAAGCTGACGCCAAGTATGTGGTCTGCAATGCGGATGAAGGAGACCCCGGAGCATTCATGGACCGTTCGATCATGGAAGGAGACCCGAATTCCATCATCGAGGCGATGATCATCTGCGGTTACTGCATCGGCTCCAGCAACGGACTCATCTATATAAGGGCTGAATATCCCCTCGCCGTCAACAGGCTCAAGATAGCCATTTCCCAGGCCCGAGAATACGGTTTCCTCGGTAAGGACATCCTGGGATCCGGTTTCGACTTCGACATCGACATCCGCTACGGTGCAGGTGCATTCGTCTGCGGAGAGGAAACCGCCCTGATCCATTCCATGGAAGGAAGGCGCGGAGAGCCTACCCTCAAACCGCCCTTCCCCGCCGAATCCGGCTACCTCGGCAAGCCTACCAATGTCAACAACGTCGAAACCCTTGCGAACATACCTGTAATATTGACCAAGGGACCGGAGTGGTTCTCTTCCATAGGTACAGAGAAATCCAAGGGTACGAAAGTGTTCGCACTTGCCGGGAAGATCAATAACGTCGGTCTCATCGAGGTGCCCATGGGTACCACGCTCCGCGAAATCATCTACGACATCGGAGGCGGCGTGAAGAACGGGAAGAAATTCAAGGCCGTACAGACGGGAGGACCTTCCGGAGGCTGCCTCACCGAGAAGCATCTGGATATTCCCATCGACTACGAAAGCCTGACTGCAGCCGGTTCAATGATGGGTTCCGGCGGAATGATCGTCATGGACGAGGACGACTGCATGGTGTCGATCGCCAAGTTCTATCTTGAATTCATAGTCGCGGAATCCTGCGGAAAATGCACCCCCTGCCGCATAGGTAACAAGAGGATGCTCGAGATACTGACCAGGATAACCGAAGGCAAGGGCGAGATGAAGGATCTCGACAGGCTCAAGGAGCTTGCCGAGGTCATCAAGGACACTGCCCTCTGCGGCCTTGGCCAGACTTCCCCGAACCCTGTGCTCTCCACGCTCAACAATTTCTACGACGAATATGTCGAGCATGTCAAGAAGCATAAGTGCCGTGCAAAGAAGTGCAAGGCCCTGTTGACATATACCATCAATCCCGAGGTCTGCCGCGGTTGCGGGATCTGCGCCAAGGACTGCCCCGCTTCGGCGATCATGGGAGATGTCCGCAAGCCGCATGTCATCAACCCGTACCTCTGCATTCGCTGCGGAATGTGCATGTCACGCTGCCATTTCGGCGCCATTTCGGTATTCTAACAGCAGACAGCCATGGAAAACATCAATCTTACCATAGACAACCATCAGGTGTCCGTACCCAAGGGGACGATGATCCTCGAAGCTGCGGCATCAATAGGAATAGATATCCCTACCCTGTGCCATCTCGACCTCAAGGGTACCTGCGTGCAGAACAGGCCGGCTTCCTGCCGCCTCTGCGTAGTAGAAATCCAGGGCCGCAGGAACCTCGCTCCCGCCTGCGCCACCAAGTGCATGCCGGACATGGTCGTACGTACCAATTCCATGAGGGTCATCAAGGCCAGGAAGACCATCGCCGAGCTGATCCTTTCCGACCATCCGAACGACTGCCTCACCTGTCCCAAGTGCGGTGAGTGCGAACTTCAGAGACTCATCACCCGGCTGAACATCACCGAGATGCCTTTCGCGGGCGGAGAGATGTCCCAGAGGAAGAAAGAGCTTACCCCTTCGATAATGAGGAACATGGACAAGTGCATATACTGCCGCCGCTGCGAAAGCGTATGCAACAATGTCCAGACGGTCGGAGCCCTCGGCGCAGTCCGCCGCGGATTCAACACCACCATCGCTCCCACATTCGACAAGATGGTCAAGGACACCAACTGTACCTACTGCGGACAGTGCGTAGCGGTCTGCCCTACCGGAGCATTGACTGAGCACGACAACACCGACCAGCTGATGAACGACCTCTGCGATCCCGACAAGATAGTGGTCGCACAGCCGGCTCCGGCGGTAAGGGCCGCCCTCGGCGAAGAGTTCGGAATGGCACCCGGCACCCTGGTGACCGGAAAACTCGCCACGGCACTCAGAGAACTCGGCTTCGACTACGTTTTCGACACGGATTTCGCCGCCGACCTCACGATCATGGAGGAAGGTGCCGAAATACTCGAACGCCTTAAGAAGTTCCTGGCTGGAGACAAGGATGTCAAGCTACCTATCATGACTTCCTGCTGCCCCGCCTGGGTCAACTTCTATGAGCACGAATATCCCGACCTTCTCGAGTACCCGTCGTCTGCACGTTCTCCCCAGCAGATGTTCGGTCCCATCGCCAAGACCTACTGGGCCGATAAGATGGGCATCCCGAAAGAGAAACTGGTTGTAGTCTCCATCATGCCCTGCCTCGCCAAGAAATACGAGGTTACCCGTGAGGAGCTCAAGCATGACGGTATGCCGGATGTCGACTACTCCATCTCGACAAGGGAGCTTGCCAGGATACTGAAGAGGGCGAATATCGGCTTTGCAGATCTTCCTGACGGAGATTTCGACAGCCCTCTCGGAGAATCCACCGGTGCCAGCGTCATATTCGGAACGACAGGAGGCGTCCTTGAGGCCGCTCTCCGTACCGTATATGAAGTATACACAGGGAAGACCCTTCCCAAGATGGAATTCACCGAAGTCCGAGGCCTTGAAGGCATCAGGGAGGCTACTGTCGACCTGGACGGATTCCCCCTCAAGGTCTGTATCGCCCATACCCTCGGCAATGCCCGCAAGATCATGGACAGGCTTCGCGCCGGTGAACTCGACTACCATGTGGTGGAGGTCATGGCGTGCCCCGGCGGCTGCATCGGCGGAGGCGGCCAGCCCTATCATCACGGCCACATCGAAATCCTGCAGGCAAGGCAGAAGGCCCTCTATGCAGAGGACGCTTCAAAGCCCATCCGCAAGAGCCACGAGAACCCCGACATCCAGAAACTCTACAAGGAATTCCTCGGTGCTCCACTGAGCGTGAAATCAGAGGAGCTTCTGCATACACATTATATTGACAAATCCATTAAGTAACCTGGTTAAACGAATTGATTATGGCAGAAATAAAATTATCATGCGAAGCTGTCAAGCAGGTTGAGGAAATCTGCGCGAAACACGGCAACAAACCGGGTGAACTGATCAATATCCTGCATGAATGCCAGGGTTTGCACGGTTATCTTCCTGAAGAGATGCAGAGGATCATTGCCAGGCAACTGGGAATCCCCGCCTCGCAGGTTTACGGAGTCGTGACCTTCTATTCGTTCTTCACGATGACACCCAAGGGACGTCATCCTATTTCGGTCTGCCTGGGTACCGCCTGCTATGTCCGAGGTTCCGACAAACTTCTCGAGGAGCTTAAGAGAGTTCTCGGCATAGATGTTGGAGAGACGACACCTGACGGCAAATTCTCCCTCGACTGTCTCCGATGTGTCGGGGCATGTGGTCTCGCGCCGGTGATGCTGGTCGGTGACAAAGTCTACGGGAAGATGGAGCCGCAGAACATAAGGAAGGTCCTGGAAGAATTCAACGACTAACAGATATTCAATATGAAAAAGACACTTTTTGCATTCCTGACGGGAGTTTTGTTAATTCCCATGCTCGTTTCCTGCGGTTCTGCAGGCCCCGAAAGAGTTTCTGCGCTCGTATCCCTTGAAGGCAAGCCCAAGGGCATGATCGTCAAATACAAGGCTGCGATCGACAAGAAATCGGTGGATAAAGGTACATACACGATCAGGGGGCAGGAAGTGGCCACGGTATTTGTTTCGGACGTCAATCCTTTCTCGAAAGAGGACGCGCCTTCGGTAAAGACTGACAATTCCCTCAAGGGCAAGGGCGGCAGGTATGCGGTGATTCTTCTGAAGAACGATCCTTCAGCCGCCACTTCTTCCGAAATTGATGTAAAGACCATCGACATCGTGAATATTCCCAAAGTCGACATCCGCGTGCAGCAGGTCGCCGACATCAAGACACTTGAAGGGAAGACCGTCAAGGCCTGGAAAAAGCCATTGAAGGCCGAAGAGCAGTTCCCTATGCGATGAAATCGATGATTATCCGGGAAGGCTGACCTTCCCGAGGATTCCTGTCAAGTACGCCAGGGCTACCCCATAGTTTGTCATGGGAACGCCCTGGTGTTTTGCTTTTTCCACCCTTGACATCAGGTGCCTGCGGGAGAATACGCAGCCTCCGCAATGTATGATGAGCGAATATGGTCTCAGATCTTCAGGGAAATCATGACCAGAAACGATCTCGATGTTTAGTCCGGGCCTCAGCATCGAAGGTATCTTAACCCTGCCTATGTCCTCTCCGTCCGGAATATGGGAACACGATTCCGCTATCAGGATCCTGTCCCCGGGCGAGAGGGTGTCGATAGCAGCGGCACTCTTTACGAAATAATCAAGGTCGCCCTTGTAAGCTGCCATCAGGATGGAGAACGAGGTCAGTTTCGTCCCTTCCGGTACGAGAGGGGCGACCGTCTTGAATACGGAAGAATCTGCTATTATGAGGTCAGGAGCCTCCCTGAAACTCTCAAGAGCCTGTTTCAGGGAATCCGGAGTGCAGCTCAGTGAAATGCATCCGCCGTCCAGCAACTCCCTTATCGCCATCGCCTGTGGCATAATCAAGCGGCCCTTGGGGGCCTCCGAGTCCTGCGGCATCACCAGGATGACCCTGTCTCCGGGTGATACCATACCGCCGAGCAATGAACGGCTGCCGAAATCCTGCGGCACCTTGTCCAGGATAGCCTTGACCAATCCGTCCTTCCCTGTGCCATCCAGGGCGCTGACCGGCACGGTCCGGACACCGGTAACGACGTTCTTTGCGGCGACACCCTTATCTGTCTTGTTCAAGGCGACCACGAACGGGGTCCCGGCACCTTTCAGACGTGCTATCAAGTCTTTTTCCAGGGCCAGGCCGTCATCCACACTTCCATCCACTACAAGGACCACCACATCCGAAACCGGGATCAAACGGTTGGCAGCGGATGACCTCAACGATCCGAGCGTCCCATCGTCGTCCAGGCCCGCCGTATCAAGCAGGACACACGGCCCCAATCCCGGGATTTCCAGGGCTTTCCGTACAGGATCCGTAGTGGTCCCCGGAATATCGGAAACTATGGACACGGCCTGCCCGGCCAGCATGTTTACAAGCGATGACTTGCCGGCATTACGACGGCCGACAAAGGCGATATGGAGCCTTTCAGACGATGGTGTACTGTCTTTCATTGTCAGAACCTGAAATCCCTGCCTCCCTGCCTGATTTCCTCGAGATACTTGAGCGCCCTGGACCTTACCGGCTCCGGAACCTTTTCCATCTCCCTGTGGATAAGCTCCCGTCCTCTGTTGCGGGTATCCTCGGAAGCGTAGTCGATAAGATATTCCTCAAGCGTCATAAGGGCGTTGGGAGTGCAGCAATGGTGGATCTTACCTGCCTTGACCAATGACATGAAACGGTCGCCCGTCCTTCCGGCACGGTAGCAGGCCGTACAGAATGAAGGGATATAATCCATTCCGATCAGCCAATTGATCACTTCGTCCAGGGTACGCATGTCGTGGACGTCGAACTGGGCGGTTTCGTCATGGCGTTCCGGCGTAGTATAACCTCCGACTGAAGTGCGTGACCCTCCGCTTATCTGGGAAATTCCAAGGTCAAGGACACGTTCGCGGACCCTGCGGGACTCGCGGGTAGAGATGATCATACCCGTGTAGGGTGCAGCTATCCTTATGACTGCCACGATCTTGCAGAAGATATCGTCGGGAAGGACATTCGGGAAATCATCCAGGCTGATATCCTCCGCAGGGCAAAGCCTTGGAACGCTGATAGTATGCGGGCCGACTCCGAACCGGGCTTCCAGATGCTCGGCGTGCATGAGCTGGCCTACCAGTTCATACCTGTAATTATTCAGTCCGTAGAGGACTCCGCATCCTACGTCGTCGCAGCCTCCGAGCTGGGCCCGGTCCATCGCTTCGGTATGGTAAGCATAGTTGCTCTTCGGGCCTGTGGGATGCAAGGCTTCGTAATTCTTCTTGTCATAGGTTTCCTGGAACAGGATATAAGTACCTATGCCGGCCTCATGGAGCCTGCGGTAGTTCTCCACTGTCGTAGCTGCGATGTTGACGTTCAGACGCCTGATCGAACCGTTGCCGGACTTGGTCGAGTATATGGTCTTAATGGACTCGAGGATATACTCTATCGGGTTATGGACCGGATCCTCCCCCGCCTCGACCGCAAGTCTCTTGTGCCCCATGTCCTCCAGGGCACGGACTTCCGCCGCAATCTCTTCCTGGGAGAGTTTCTTCCTCGGTATCTCGCGGTTCTTGCCGTGGTAAGGACAGTAGACACAGCCGTTGACGCAATAGTTCGACAGGTAGAGAGGGGCGAAAAGGACTATCCTGTTGCCGTACAAGGCCTCCTTGATCTCCCGGGCCAGGGAGAACAGCCTCTCGTTCAGCTCCGGGATGTCGCAATCCATAAGCACGGCCGCCTCGCGGTGGGTAAGACCTTTGAGCGAGGCAGCCTTGTTCAAGATGCTTTCAATAAGGGACCTGTTTTCCTTGTTCCTTCCGGAATACTCGAGGGTATCCCGGATTTCTTCGTCGCAGATGAATTCCTCCGCGTGTTCGGATTTAGGATTATATGAAGGCATGTCAATCCTCCTGCATCAGAAAACCAGCAGGAACAGTCCCGCCGCAATGGCTCCTCCGACCATAGGGCCGACAAGGGGAACCCAGCTGTAATACCAGCCGCTGCCACCCTTACCCTTGATGGGAAGGATCATATGGGCGAAACGGGGAGGGATATCCCTGGCAGGATTGATAGCATATCCGGTGGTTCCTCCGAGAGACATTCCGATCGCCACGATGAGGCAGGCCACGGGTATGGCACCAAGGCTTCCCATACCGACCTCAGGGGTATTCCCGGTGGTGGCAAAGCAGAGGATGATGAATACCAGGACAAAGGCTCCTATGGTCTCTGAAAGGAAGTTCCTCCATTTATTGGGAATTGCAGGGATGGTGCAGAACGTCGACAGGATAACCTCGGGAGAATCCGATGTAGCATCGTAATGATCCTTGAAGTAAAGGTATACCAGAACCGCTCCGCAGAAGCCGCCCAGCATCTGTGCGACGCAATACGGGAGGACGGCGGACCAGGCGAACTTGCCGGCGAGGGCAAGTCCCACGCTGACAGCAGGATTGAGATGCGCTCCTGAATACGGACCGCTGACGAATACTCCCATCATGACCGCGAGACCCCAGGCTATGGTCACGACTATCCAGCCGGCACCCTTGGCCTTGGACTTGTTCAAGCTGACATTGGCGCAGACCCCGTCTCCCATCAGGATCAGGATCATCGTGCCCAGGAATTCAAATACACATTTCTGAAACAGAGAGATTTCCATATCGCTATAGTTTTAGAATCATTATCTTGAAAGACATCTTTCGACGGCATCCTTCCAGCCGGTCTTCTTCTCGGCGACTTCCTCGATGGAAGCCTGGGGTGTGAAGGTCCTGTCGACCTGCCACTGGCTCTTGATCTCGTCGAGTCCGCTCCAGAATCCGACTGCAAGGCCGGCCAGGTAGCAGGCTCCCAAAGCCGTAGTCTCGGTCACCCTTGGCCTGATGACGCAGGTGTCAAGGATATCCGACTGGAACTGCATCATAAGGTTGTCGGCAGAGGCCCCTCCGTCCACCTTGAGCTCGGCGATCGGGACTCCTACATCATTCTCCATGGCCTTTACGATGTCCATAGTCTGGAATGCGATTCCCTCCAGGGTTGCCCTGGCGATATGTGCGGCAGTGGTACCACGGGTTATTCCGATGATCCCGCCCTTTGCGTTGGGATCCCAGTACGGGGCCCCAAGGCCTGTCAGGGCCGGCACGAAATACACCCCGCCGCTGTCAGGAACCGTCGAAGCGAGTGCCTCGATCTCGGAGGAGGACTTGATGACCCCGAGGCCGTCGCGGAGCCACTGGACGGCTGATCCGCCAACGAATATACTTCCTTCCAAGGCGTAGTTGACTTCATTCCCTATCTTCCAGGCAACGGTCGTAAGAAGGTTGTTACGGGACATTACCGGGGACTCTCCCGTATTCATAAGCAGGAAACATCCCGTTCCATAGGTGTTCTTGACGGCACCCGGATCGGTACACATCTGCCCGAACAGGGCGGACTGCTGGTCCCCGGCGATTCCGCCGATCGGGACGGGGCTGCCGAAGATCACGGCATCGTCATATACCTCGCTGCTCGAACAGACCTTGGGCAGCATGGACTCGGGAATACCGAACAACTCGAGGAGTTCGCTGTCCCAATCCAGGCTGTGGATATTGAACAGCATCGTCCTGGCGGCATTGGTGACATCCGTCACATGAGTCCTGCCGCCGGTCAGGTTCCAGACCAGCCAGGAATCCACGGTCCCGAAACGGAGCTCTCCCCTTTCGGCCCTTTCCCTGGCTCCCGAAACGTTCTCCAGGATCCAGCGGACCTTGGTTGCGCTGAAATATGCATCTATGATCAGGCCGGTCTTGGCCCTGATCACGTCGGTCAGGCCCTTGGCCTTGAGGGTGTCGCAATAAGGCGCAGTACGGCGGTCCTGCCAGACTATGGCGTTATGGACCGGGAGTCCGGTGACGGCGTCCCACACGATAGTGGTCTCACGCTGGTTTGTAATACCTATGGCGGCCAGGTCTTCTCCCCCTATCCCTATCTTCTTCAAAGCCTCGACGGCCACTTCGCGCTCGGAAGACCAGATCTCCATGGGATCGTGCTCGACGAGTCCCGGACTGGGGAAATACTGGGTAAATTCCTTCTGTGCAACTGACTTTATCGTACCGGCCTTGTCAAAGATTATGGCTCGGGATGAACTGGTGCCCTGGTCAAGGGCCAAGATGTATTGCTTCATAATGCGGTTATAATTCCTTTAAAGATACGGAAAAATGGTTATGTTGACAAATCAACGGAGGGATTTTGCCAACAATTCTTCTCAAATGGATGAATAGGATGCTTAATATGCCTCGGAGTAGATCTGACCGTTGTGAGGGGCCGGGATGCCGCCACTGAGGGCGAAGAGGCTGGCGACGGTCACAAATGTGAAGTCGCGGCGCTGAAGCTCAGGGATGATGACTTTAAGGGTCTCGATTGTCTGGTCATTATCCTTGAAATCGTGCAGCAGGATTATGTCACCGTCCGTGACGCCCGTGAGAATCGCATCGATACGCTGTTCGGTCGTAACTTCCTTGTCCCAGTCACTGAGGTCGAAACCATAGATGAAGCAAAGGTCCGTGAGGTTGTGCATCGTATCATTATGCTCGATATATGGCGGACGGAAGAACCTTGGTGCGACTCCGACTGCATTCTCGATCAGTCTGGAGGTCCGCTCGATCTCGTCACGCATTTCTGCAGAAGTTAGTTCCAGCATATGCCTGTGATTTTGGGAATGGTTCTCGATGTCACAGCCCAGCGCCTTCGCGCGCCTCAGAACAGGTATAGTCTCCTCATTGATATTGCAGCCGTTCACGAAGAATGAACCCGGGACGCCATAGGTCTCCATAACGTCCAGGGCCTGCATTGTAGTAGTGGTGTTGGGGCCGTCGTCAAAGCTCAGGGCGACATATTTCCTGACACCCGCCGTTTCCGACTGGCCTAGTAATGCCACAGCGTATAACAATGATGCAACAAGTAGTAATATCTTCTTCATGATTGGCAGCAGTTATCAGGTATAAAGATACTCACTTTCTGCCATTATTCGTGAGGTTTTCAGAATTCCTTACGGCGTTTTACACCAACCTGAAATTTGCCTGCCCGGGTAGAATGCCATTGAACTGCCTCTATGGCACATTGGCTGGGCAGGCAAGCCAATTTGGCCTCGCCCGCCCGGCAGACCAGCGTCTGGTGATAGTACAGAGCCTGTTACCGGGGCAGGTGAATTTCGGGTATACCACCAGGAGGTTGGATTCGGAGGTGCGAAGCACCTGATCCCGAACGAAGCGCAAAAAAGCCGGCGCAGAAGCGCCGGCTTGGGTTGCGGTGAGTGAGGGATTCGAACCCCCGGTACGTTGCCGTACACCTGTTTTCGAGGCAGGCTCCTTCAACCACTCGGACAACTCACCTTTGATAATTAAAGGGCATGGACGGAAAGGACTCCCTCGACCATACCCTTTGTCTGGATGACTGGACTTGAACCAGCGACCTCCTGGTCCCTAACCAGGTGCGCTACCAACTGCGCTACATCCAGATAAATTTCCTCTGGTAGGGACGATCGGGCTCGAACCGATGACCTCTTCAATGTGACTGAAGCGCTCTGAACCGACTGAGCTACGCCCCTGATTTCGCAAATGCGGATGCAAAGATAAGAAAAATTCAAAAAATAATCTATCTTTATGAAAAATATCATCCAACATCTCATGAAAACTATAAAAGTCCTGTTTGTTGCAGTTACGATTGCAATCCTGGCCGCATGCTCCGGCAAGGAAGCCAAGGCCCCTGTCTATGTCTGGGAAGGGATCAACGCCAAAACCGACATGGAAGAACTCTCGGAGAAATTCCGTTTCTGGAAATCCAACGGAGTCGTAGGAGTATGCCTTGGCTGTGATGATCCCGCCGTGATACGCGAAGCCTCGGCACGCGCCCATGCAGAAGGACTTGAATACCACGCCTGGATAGGAGCCATGACCCGCGGAGGCAAACCGCACGGCTGGTATACCGTAAACCGGCTTGGACAGCCTTCCGACGAGAATCCTCCCTATGTGCCTTATTATACGACGCTTGACCCGGCGGATCCGGATGTCAGGGAGTATCTGACCGGTATGTATTCGGAAATAGCCGGGCTGCCGGACGTCGACTACGTCCAGCTGGACTATATCCGCTATGCCGACGTAATCCTGTCCCGCGGGCTATGGGACAAATACGGACTTGTGATGGACGAGGAATATGCACCCGCGGACTACTGCTACTGCGATGACTGCGTGGCGGAGTTCAAGGAACTGACTGGAATCGATATCCGAGAGGTTGAAGATCCATCCAAGGTCAAGGAGTGGGCGCAGTTCCGCTGCGACAAGGTAACCGAACTGGTCAACATGATAGTCGATGCGGTCCACGCAAAGGGCAAGAAAGTCAGCGCAGACGTATTCCCGGGCCCCATGTCCCACGCATACTGGATGGTCCGCCAGGAGTGGAGCAAATGGAATGTGGACATGCTTTTCCCGATGAACTACAACGACTTCTATATGGAAGGCCCGGAATGGCTGGCAACCATAGTCAAGGAGGAGGTCGGTTCCGCTCCCGAAGGAGTACCGGTCATGAGCGGCCTTTTCATCTGCCCGGACTGGCAGAACAAGGACAAGGTGGTCGATCCCGAAAACTCGGGACTGCTGCCTTCCGAGATGGAGACAGCAGTCCGTGGTTCGCTGGATAACGGTGCAGCAGGCATCTGCCTCTTCACTCCCGGCAGGATGTCACAGGAGCATTGGGAGGCACTGGCCAAGGCGTTATGATCAGTTGTGTAATCCTTTCTTTCTCAAATAATTGATCAAATAATCCGGGCGGTCGCTCTGGAAGACCTTGGCACCAAGGTCGATGAGCCTTCCATAGGCTGCCTCGGCTTCTTCCGGACTCTGGAACGCCCTGTCATCGTCGTTGTAACCGCAGAGGGAACCCCAGATCGAATTAATCCATATCTTAGAGCCTGCATCCTGAAGAGCCTTTGTATATGATTCCACGGCAGGAATGTCCTGTGTGAAACAGACTTCGAACATCACCGGCATCTCACCGCCATCGAGCCAGGGGTCGATGGTGGGCGCAGTACCGTCCCTTACAACCGTCACGATAGGCATGTAAACGATTCCGGCTTCCTTGCACTGCTCCATGGCTTCCGAGCAGGCCTGGCGTGTTCCTCCGGACTTGAAGATGATCTGCTCGACACAGCCGACCTTGCGGGCGACCTCGAGGACCTGGGGAAAATATGACCAGCCGTGGTCTACATTGACCAGGATCCTGTCCTTGCATACGGTAAGGGCCTCCTCGAGGGTCGGCATACGAAGGGAATCCGTGGTCACTCCGTGCGCCCTCTTCAGTTTCAACGTCTTGATCGAGTCGAGCGTGAAGGAGGATACCGGTCCCCTGCCGTTGGTGGTACGGTTGACTGTTCCGTCATGGCAGAGCACGAGTACGCTGTCCGAAGTCATGGCGACATCGAGCTCCATAATGTCCACACCCATCTTGATCACGGATTCGATGGCAGGGATCGAGTTCTCCGGATAGTTGCGCCAGTCCCCTCTGTGGGATGCGACCAGAACCTTCTTGGAAGCGGGGTCCTGCAATATTGCAAGGGCCATGGCAGCACGCTCGTTCTCTTTGACAGGTGCGTGGCAGGAAACTGCCAGGAGGACGACGGAGGAAAGAATGAGTATTCCAGGATATTTCATATCAATCATTATCTTACGGGTTTGACATATTTGGATACCGCCGCTTCGATCTCTTCGGCCCTCAGGTCACGGCCCAGGACCGTTCCGTCAGGGCCTATGAGGATGATCAGGGGAATTCCGCGGGAACCGTAGAAGGTACCGTTGAGCCTTTCCTCGGAATACAGCTGAGGCCAGGTGATTCCGTGTTCTTCCATGGCCTTGGCGGCCTTGTCCATCTTGTCCGCCACATCGATTCCGATGATTTCGAACTGCGGGCCGCAATACTTCTCATATACCGCCTTAAGGAACGGGACTTCACCTATGCACCAGGGGCACCAGGATGCCCAGAAATCAAGGATGACGTATTTCCCCTTCCCTACATAATCAGACAGCCTTGCCGTGGTTCCATCCGCCAGGGCCGCCTCGAAATCGGCGAACATCTTCCCCTCTGCCGTGGCAGCGAGGGCCTCGTTCCGTGCAATGACGGTAGCTATGATGCCGCTGTCCTTCATCAAGGATGTGTCGACCTTCGCAGCCAGCTTCTCGATCTGTCCATTATCAAGATAGTTGATGGCAGCTTCGAACGCCTTTGCCCCGGCAGCGTTATCGGCGTTGTCGTCGATGATTCCCAACAGGTAATCCACCTTCCTGGCATTGACCTCCGCCGAATTGGCCATGATCCGATGGTCTGCCAACCCCATCGAGAGCTTGGTAGTGTCCATGAACGCCTTTTCAAAGGCTCTTGTCTCGTCAGCGAATTCCTTGATGGCAGATTCCATCTCGGTGATGATTGCATCAACTTCTTCCTGGGTCTTCTTCTTCGGCCCGCAGGCGACGATGGTGCAGCAGAGCACTGACAGTGCTGCGGCTGCAAACATTGATCTGAAATGTCTCATGACTTATGGTTTATTTGATTCGTTTCTTCATCGAATATCTTTTCAAACGTCTCCCTGAGCCCCGGGATATCGTTAATCATGGAGCGAAGCTCCTCCAGTCTGGCGGCGTTGCGCGATTCCGGAATGAACAGTTTCAGGTAACCACCATAATCGTATTTCTCATGCATGTGCTCGAGAAAGCGCTTCCAGTGACCTTCCCTGTCCAGTTCCGGATAGTGCTCGAAACCGAACTGGACCGTACGGCGAAGGATCTTCATGGGGATTATGTCACGGTCTGCCTCGGCGATTATCCTGCCGTATATGCTCCTTGGTTCAGCCCCGTTGGATGCCCTATGGTCCTCAGCAGCCTGGGCGATGGTCTCAACCTGTTCCGGAGAGAAAAAGCCTGCCAGGAAGGAATCATTCCTAATTATCCTTCCGGACGCAAGGTGATGAGTCTCCCTACCTTCGACGAGTCCGGTGTCGTGGAATGCAGCTGCGGCATAGACCATATCCGCGTCCACATCATAATGCTCCGATAGTTCCAGTGCGGCAGAGATGACGCTTCGGGCATGATTCTCCCGATGCGCAAGGTCAAATGAGGAGTAACGGGGAATCACCTCGTCTTCCACATACCTCTTCAGGCTCTTATCTATCTTTTTGGCAGCCATCTCAATAAGGTAATTCTGAAAGGTATCTGCCGACGGTGGACACCAACTCCCTGCAGCTGTCTTCCCTGTTGGATCCGATGACCATGGATGGCTTGAAAGGGTCCAGCATCTCACCTCCGAATCCGCACACGACTCCGCCCGCTTCCTCGACGATCAGTCCTCCCGCCGCGAAATCCCAGGGCTGGAGCCTCATTTCGAAATACAGCTCGACGTAGCCGGCCGCCATGAGGCAGAGCTCGATGGCAGCTGATCCGTAACGCCTGAAATCATTGCTGCGCATGTACACATCGTAGATTATGTCGGAGCAAGTCCTGGCGAATTCCTTGCGGTATGTGCTCATTGCGGTACAGAACAGGCCATCTTCGAACGGGCGGTCCGAAACTTTGATACGGTGGCCGTTGCAGAAGGCCCCTGAACCCTTCTCTGCATGATAAAGCTCATCCCTCCACGGACTGTAGACTACACCGGCGCAGACTTCTCCGTTACGGGCAAGCGCCACGCTGATACAGCAGTCCTGCATGGACCTTGCATAGTTTGCAGTCCCGTCAATCGGATCTATGATCCAGATATATTCATGCGAGATGTCATCGAGGTCCTCCTCTTCGCAGAGGAACCCGCTTCCTGGAATCAATTCGGACAGACGCCCGACCAGGAAGTGCTGGACGGCCAGGTCGGACGATGTGACGATGTTGGCAGAAGAGCCTTTCTCCATCACTTCGAATCCGGAGCGGACCATCAGGCCGGAGGCCTCGCGGACTGTCTCTATTATCTTGTCGGTAATCATTTTCATTTCAGCTTGGCAATCCATCGGGATATATCTTCCAGGGCTTCCGGGGCGACGGTCTCTTCGATATCCTTGTATTCGAACGGCTGTCCGGTGACACAATGCTGGAACAGATGGTTCAGGCCGGGATATACCTTGACCTCAGTATGTTTCGATACGTATTTCCCGCGACGGTTCCTGGGCAGGTTGCTTTCTATAGAGGGAATATTCACTGCAGCTTCCACCTGGACGTCCCTGTCTCCGTTCAGGATCAGTGCCGGACAACGGATACCGTTTATGTCGGATGCAGGATCATAGTCCATGAAATAATCCAGCCAGGGACTGTTCTGGGACTTTACCGAGGCACGGACGAACTCCTTGGTGACCGTCATGGGAGATCCTGCCTGTCGCAGGGAGTTCAGATTCTGCAAGAGGAGTATGCTGTCACCCTGGACTCCGGGGCCCGCAAGGCTGACGATAAAATCGGTCTTCTCCCTGGAGGCGAGCATGAATGCGATCCCCCCTCCTTCGCTGTGGCCGATCACTCCTATCTTCCTGAACTTCCCGAGCGAGCGGAGATAATCCAACCCTGCGGCAGCATCCTTCATGAAGTCCTCGGTCGTGGCGTTGGCCGCATCTCCGGTCGAAGCTCCCGTTCCCCTGTCATCATATCTAAGGGTCGCGATCCCGTTCCTTGCAAGGTAGTCGGCAATCACCAGGAAAGGCTTGTGGCCGAACAGCTCCTCATCACGGTTCTGGAGACCGCTCCCGGATACCATCAATGCCACAGGGACCTTTTTCCTGCCGTTCCACCCTTCGGGGTAAACCAGGGTCCCGGACAGGACGGCATCACCATTGGAGAAAGAAACGTCTTCCAATCTGTACGGGAAAGGAGGCTCCGGAGTCTGCGGACGGTTCCTCACGAACTCACCCGGAGTAAGGACCAAAGGCATGCTCAGCCCCCTCTGCGAGAATCTTCCTACAATCTTGCCATCCCGAAGTTTCCCCGAGAAAGCCATGTCGAGCTGCCTGTTGGAAATGCTGACCGAGTCCGCCGATACGAATCCGACTTCTGCAGGGATATCCTTTGCTCCCTGGTCCGGGCTGTCCATGGTGCATACGTCCCCGTCGAAATGGAAAACAACCGCCAGTTTCGAAGAGACGAAATCAAGTTCTCCCTTCCATGAGCCTTTGATACCCTGGGCCACTGAAAAAGGAGCGGCCAGCAGGAATACAGGCACGAAAATAGCTAGAAAACGATTCATGTCATCCCAATTTATGATTATTTGCAAGATACGAATTTTTACAATTGGAATGAATAACGTACTTTTGCACCATGAAAAAAACGATAGCTTTATTTGCATTCTCAGTTCTCTTCGCCTTCTTCGGCCTGAACCTGTCAGCACAGGACAAGGATTCATGCAGGAAGGTACTCGGTAACGGGACGGTGGTGATAAACACTACAAGTCTCTGCGAGGATGTCGATGGCTTCATGGGTCCTACACCTGTCGAGATACGGATCAGGAAAGATACCATCATAGACATCACTCCGCTTCCGAACGAAGAGACGCCTGCATATTTCCGCGAAGCTACGAAACTGTTCAGGAAATGGATCGGCCTGACTCCTTCCAAAGCACTCGAAGTAGAGGTCGATGCAGTATCCGGTGCAACCTTCTCATCCGATGCCCTGATCGAGAACGTCAAGGCAGGTCTCAAGAAAGCGGTAGAAAAATAATCACCTCCATCCAAGGATGAAAGTCGCGATTGTCGGAGCCGGTGCTGCCGGATGCTTCTGCGCCATCGAACTCGGGCGCAGGCTCCCGTCGGCCAGCATCGACATATTCGAGAGCGGAAGGAAGCCCCTTGCCAAGGTCGCGATAACCGGCGGTGGCAGATGCAACCTCACCAATTCTTTCGAAGGGATATCTTCCCTGAATGAAGCTTATCCACGCGGAGACAAACTCATGAGGAAGGTGTTCTCGACCTTTGACTACAAGGACACTTGGGAATGGTTCGTGGACGAAGGGGTGGATCTAGTCCTCCAGGAAGACCGATGCGTATTCCCGGCCTCGCAGGATGCGATGCAGATAGTGAACCTGCTGACCCTCAGGATGAAACAGCTTGGGGTAAAGGTTCATACGGGAAGGAGGATCGAGTCGGTCAAGCCTCTTCTCGATGAATATGACGCCGTGGTCGTAACCACCGGAGGATGCCCCAGAAAGGAAGGCTATGGAATGTTCGAGGGGCTTGACCTCGAACTTGTTCCACCTGTTCCTTCCCTGTTCACGTTCAACATTCCTTCGGATTCGGTGCGGGAACTGATGGGAACTGTTGTCGAGAACGTGACCGCCTCCCTGGCAGGAACGAAATACAAGGCTTCAGGACCGCTCCTTATTACCCATTGGGGAATGAGTGGTCCCGCCATCCTGAAACTCTCTTCATATGCCGCGCGCCACCTTGCAGAAACCGGTTACGATGCCACCCTCCTGGTCAACTGGGCCGGTGGAAATGACCACGATTCCATCAAATCGGAACTGCTCTCCATCGCGGCAAAGAATCCTATGAAGATGGTCTCCAACTTCCATCCGGAATACCTGCCGTCTAGACTGTGGTCCTGTCTGCTGTCCAAGGTCAAGGTAAGGGAAGAAGCCCGATGGGCGGAAGTTGGACCGAAAGGGATGAACAGGCTGGCCGAAGTCCTCGCCAACGACGCGTACCATATTAAGGGCCAGAGCCGCTTCAAGGATGAATTCGTCACCTGCGGCGGAGTCTCTCTCAACAGCATAAACAATAAAACCCTGGAGTGCAAGAAGCATCCAGGGCTCTATTTCGCCGGAGAAATACTCGATGTTGACGCGATTACCGGAGGTTTCAATCTCCAGGCCGCATGGTCAACAGGTTATCTCGCGGCAGTCAGTATAGCTCAAAAAAGCCTGATTACTGTCCCTTCATAGGATTCTGGTCAGCTGAAGTAACTGCCTCGTTGTTGGCAATCTCCATCTGAGGGATCTGGCAGAGGAAACGGTAGTCGTTGGAAGGGATGGTACCCTGAGGCTGAGTATCAGCACCATTGTAGCCGTCAAGCTCGGTCAGACCCCAAGGGAAATGGCCGGCATAGTTGTTGGCTGCACTGGCACCGTAACGGACAAGGGGCCTCTGGAGGCGGAGCAGGTCATAGGAACCTGTGACACCTTCACCGAGGAGTTCCTTGCGGCGCTCAACGTAAATAGCCTCGAGCAGATCGTTACCTGAAGCCTTGGTCGGGTTCTTGACCTGACGGGCATTCTGGAGCCTGTTGAGAAGTTCCTGGGCATTGCCGAGACCGGTCTCGTGAGCGGCGGCCTCAGCCATGATCAGCAGCATCTCGGAGCCACGCATCATAGGAACGGAAATCCCGTAGCAGTGGTTACCGTTGGTGTGGGCCTCGTAAGTACCGTCACCATATGATTTGAGCTTATTGTATGCCCACTTGGCATTGACACGGTCATGGAGAGCGTTGGCGGAACGATGCCAGAACATGACGTTCATCTCGTCCTCGTCAGTAACACCCTCGGTCTTGTCGCACTTGGTGCCACGATAATCGGTGTTGTCGCCCTCGAAGAGCTTGACATAGGAATCATCCACGAAGATGTCGAGGAAGTGGTACATAGGGCCGTCATTCAGTCCTTCACCGTAGCTGGGATCGAAATTGAACCAGTTGTTGAACACGGTGTTGGAGCTGACATTCGTCAGGTTGGTGTACTTGACACCCCAGACCAGCTCGGCGCATCCGTCTTCCATCAGATGATCCATTCCGCTGCACCACTGCTCCTTGCTCATGAGAGTTCCATACTTGTCATAGACCTTCTTGGCTTCGGCGAAAGCACCGCTCCAGTTGCCCATCACCTGATAGACACGGGCGAGCATTCCGGCAGCCACGGAAGCGTCGACCTCCCACTTCTCAGCACGGTTGAAGCCGGCGAGCTTGGCCTCGGCATCCTTCAGGTCTTCCACGACCTGGTCATAGCACTGTCCCACGGTCGAGAAGCCCATATCGGGCTCATCGTCGGGATGGAGACGGAGGATAACTCCCCTCTTGTCCTTGGCGATGGCGTAGGTCTGCTGATAGTTCATCAGAAGATGGAAATATGCGAATGCACGCATAGCCTTGGCCTGACCGACCAGGATATTCTTCTCAGAGTCGGTACCGGATGCCTCAGGTGCAGCGTCGATGATGATGTTGGACATATTGATGATGTTGTACATCTTCGACCATATGTTGCTGGCGCCGCTGGCAGCCTCCCTTCTTGAGGGTTTGAACTCATAAATAGGTTCAGGAGATGCACCGTACCACTCATTGACGGTGACATCCGATCCCATCATATCATAATACATCAGGAAACCGCTGACTCCCTGATAGCTGGCACCGGTCTGGCTTTCACCGGCACCCATGAGGAAAGCCTTGTAGGTGGCGGTCAAAACCTGGTTCAAACCGGCAGCGCTGGTAGTGAACGTGCTGGAATCGACCTTGGTTGCGTCGTGAGTAGTCAGTTGATCCTCACAACTGCAGAGCATGAGCACCGAGAAGACACAAGCGATAGAAATAAATATCTTTTTCATAATATTTGTCTCCTTATTCATTAGAAAGTGATCTGTACACCACCCATATAGACTCTCCTGGAGCTCTGGACACCGTTGTCAGTGACGGCGTTACCGTTGTAGTTGTTACCGAGGATACCGGTCTCAGGATCGATATGACGCTTTGCGGCAGCACCGAAAGTCAGGAGGTTGTCACCAGAAACATAGATGCGGACATTGGAGATGCCGACCTTCTGGAGGATGTTCTTGGGAAGAGTATAGCCGAGAGCGGCGTTACGCAGACGGATATAGTTGTTGTCAAGGAGCAGGAAGGTGGAGTTCTTTCTGTTGTCTCCTGCCTTCTCGTTGCTCCAACGAGGATACTTCGCGTTGTCGCCGGGTTTCATCCAAGCGTAAGGTGCAACGACATCCTCCATCAGACCGACACCGGTACGCATCGTACCAGCCTCGCAGAAGATATAGTCGAACAGTTTGGCGCCGAACGATCCATACCACATGAAGGAGAGATCGAAGTTGCCCCACTTGAAGCTGTTGGTAATGGAACCGAAAGCCTTAGGGATAGCGGTACCGCTCCACTCGTAGTCCTCTTCAGTGATATCGGAGTAGTTGGTGGTGATGCTTCCATCGTGCTTCCTGTATGAGAGGAGACCAGTCTGGGGATCGACTCCTGCGAACTGAGGCATATAGAACTCATAGAGGGAGTGGCCTTCCTCGAGACGGTAGGAAGCTACACGGTTGTTGTAGGTGTAGGCACCGCTGGGCAGATAGGTCAGCTCATTCTTGAGTGTCGAGAAGTTGGCATCGACGCTCCACATGAAGTTCCTGGTCTGTACGGGAATGACCCCGAGGGTGATCTCGATACCGGAGTTCTTGACGTTACCGAGGTTGGTGTTGTAACCGGTAGCGTCACCGACCTGTGCGGAGATAGGGAGCTCAAGATAGTAGAGCAGGTCCTTGGAACCTCTTACATAATACTCAACCGTACCGGTCAGTCTGTTACGCAGCAGGCTGAAGTCGACACCGACGTTGAACTGCTGGTTCTTCTCCCACTTCAGTTCCGGAGTTGCGACCGTAGAAGGCTTGTAACCGGCGACACCATAAAGGTTGTCGGATGAGTAGTATGACTGGTATGCATAGTTGATAAGGCCGCCGGCAGATCCGTTGGAGGAACTGCGTGAATACAGACGGTCGTTACCGGAGGTACCGTAGCTTGAACGGACCACGAGGTTGTCGATCCAAGGGATATCCTTGATGAACGGCTCGTTGCTGACCCTCCAGGAAGCACCTACCGACCAGAAGTTACCCCAACGGCTCTCGGGAGAGAACCTGGAGGAACCGTCACGGCGGAAGGATCCGGAGAGGAAGTACTTGTTCTTGTAGTTGTAGTCAACCTTGCCGAGGAAGGAAAGGAGGGCGTACTTGGTAAGATCGGAATCAGCAGCCCAGTTCTCGGTGGTGGAAGCAAGTTCCATCTGGCCGACTGACATGATACCGGCACCGTATGCATAGTTGTAATACAGGTCGTACTGATAGTACTCGTGACCGACCATAGCATTGAAGTTGTGGTCGCCGAAGCTCTTGTCCCAGGTCAAGATGTTGTTCCAAGTGGCTGACATCGTGTGATCGGTCTGCCTTTCGGCATCTCCACCAGTGGTCTTGACAGTAACTCCGTACGGAGGGATCTGGTCGGGATCATGGACCGCCGATCCATAGTAGAACCTCTCAGCCAGGTTGTTGTCGAGGCTGATGGACGAACGGAAATTAAAGCCGGCGGGCAGTTTGATATTGGCGAAATACTTGGCGGAGATAGTCGAGTAAGCACGGCTGGTGAAGGACTCGTCGTTGTAGTTGTCCCAGTAGTCACCGCGTGTTACGGCCGGCATTCCGAAGTAGTTGGCATTGTGGTGCGCCCAGTCGTACATCCTCTCACCGGTCTTGGCCGAATATACCCAGTCGGTATTGTCGTCGTTACGCAGCCAGACGGAGTTGAGGGAAGTATGGAAGTTGAGCATACGGTTGTAACCCAGATAGTTCTGACGGGCATAGCTATAAGCGAGGCTACCGCCCATGGAGAGCCACTTGTTGATCTCGCTCTCGACGTTGGCACGGAATGAATAGCGCTTGTAGTAGTCCCTGTTGGCATATCCGTTGTCATCCAGATAACCGGCGGAGATGAAGTAATTGGTCTTGCCGTTGGCGGAGGTACCGCTGACATCCAGGCCGATATCCTGGCGGAGCTTGTAGGAGAACACGATATCGTTCCACTCCCAGTCAGACTTGTCCCAGATATACTTCAGGTCAGGATTGATGTAACCGTTACCGTTGCCGTCATGAAGGACGAACTTGTCGGCGCTTCCGGGCCACTGGAAAGGAGTGACATACCAAGTCTGGCCAGCAGAGTTCACTGAAGGGTTGACACTCAGCGAAACCGCGTTGGCAGATGCATAATCACCGGCAGTCTTGGGATCGGCGCCATGGAGATAGACCTGGTCGTTGTAGAGAGCCTTCCAGTTGTTGTAAAGCTGCTCCTTAGGATCAGCCTTTGTCATCCACGGAACTGCAGCGTCCGAAGTACCCCAGGCAGCGCGGAAGTTCACGACCGGCTTTCCGCTCTTACCTTTCTTGGTGGTGATCACAATAACACCGTTAGCTGCACGGGATCCATAAAGGGAGGATGCGGCAGCGTCCTTCAGCACGGTCATGGACTCGATATCCGAAGGATTGATTGAGTTGAGGGAGCCGTCGTACGGCATTCCGTCTACGACATACAGAGGGGTGGTGATACCGGACATGGCGGAGATACCACGGATCTGGATGCGGGGGTTACCACCAGGGTTACCTTCGTTGTTGACGATCTGCACACCGGCAGACATACCCTGCATGGCCTCCAGGAAACCGGTACCGGAAATCTTCTCGAGCTGGTCGGACTTGACCACGCTGGCAGATCCGGTAAAGCTTGATTTCTTGGAGGTACCGTAAGCTACGAAGAGGACCTCGTCAAGAAGAAGAGTGTCATCGAGGACGACGTTCAGTGTGGCCTGACCGGTGTAGGGAATCTCCTGAGAGGCATATCCTACATAGGAAACCACGAGAACGTCACCAGACTTGACACCCGAGAGGGTGAACTTACCGTCAGCATCAGTGATTGCACCGTTAGTCGTTCCCTTGACTGTGACATAGGCTCCGGAGACCGGGCCCATCTTGTCGGAAACGACACCAGTTACAGGTCTTGCTTGCTGAAGGGAAGTTGATGCCTGAACCTTGGCCGCGTTCAGCTCAATGGAGCCGAACATAGCTGCGCAAACGCATGCGGCCAAAAAGAATCTTTTACTCATAGCATTAACTTTAAATATGGTTAAACGAAATTGCTGCCCTGTAAAATAGCTTGAAGCACATTTCTAACGCAAATTTATCAATTTGGGGAAAATATACAAGCATCTATCCGCATTAATCGCAGACGTCGAGTTTTTACCTATATTTGTATATTTAAACGCTCCCATGCCAGATTCAAGGAAAGACATACTTCTCGGAATGATCCGGAACGGAGAAGCCATGACCATCAGGCAGCAGTTCCAGCTTGCAGTCATGCTCAGCCTGCCCGCAATCCTGGCCCAGACATCATCAATGCTCATGCAGTATATCGATGCCGGCATGGTCGGAAGGCTGGGAGCCAACCCTTCCGCTTCGATAGGCCTGATTTCCACCAGCACTTGGATCCTGGGCGGATTCACGGCTGGCGCCTGTTCCGGATTCTCGGTCCAGGTAGCCCACCTCTGCGGTGCCAAGGATTTCAGGGGGGCAAGGAGCGTTCTCCGACAGGGACTTACCTCAGTCCTGATCCTCAGCCTTTTCCTGTGCCTGATCGGCATTTCGATCAGCGGTCCGCTTCCTCGATGGCTCGGTGGCGGTCCCGAAATAATATCGGACGCATCTAAATATTTCCTGATATTCTCGGCATTCATCCCGATCGGTGCTGTCGGATGGGCGGCGAGCGCCATGCTCCAGGCCAGCGGCAACATGAAGATACCCAGTATCATGTACACGGGGATGTGCGTTCTGGATGTCGTGTTCAATTACATATTCATTTTTATCTGCGACATGGGAGTCGCCGGCGCCGCGCTGGGTACAGGCCTGTCCGAACTGGTCACTTCGGCCTTTGCGGTATGGTATGTCCTATTCAGGTCCAAGGAATTGAATATCAAGGGAGAACACGGAACTTTCAGCCCACAGGCAAAGACAATCAGGAATGCCTGGGGTATAACCGCCCCTATGTGGCTGCAGAACATCGTTATGCGAGGGGCATACGTGATGAGCACCGTGATAGTGGCCCCGTTAGGAGCGATCGCCATCGCGGCCAATGCCTTCGCCATCACAGCGGAGAGCTTCTGCTATATGCCAGCATACGGAATCGAGGAAGCCTCCACTACCCTTATTGGACAGAGTCTAGGGGCCAACAGGAGAGCGATCGCCAAGCGGTTCTCCAGGATCACCATGACGATGGGAGCCGCCATAATGTCTTTCCTGGCGATACTTATGTATATTTTCGCACCCCAACTGATGGGACTGCTGAGCGTGGACCCTCAGGTTGTAGAATTGGGAGCAACCGTTCTAAGGATAGAGGCGTTCGCCGAGACGATGTATGCCTTCTCGATCGTAGGTTACGGATGCTGTGTAGGAGCCGGTGACACCCTTATGCCGAGCATGATGAATTTCTGCAGCATGTGGATCGTCAGGATCGGACTGGCAGCCATCCTGACCCCGAAATTCGGGCTCAAGGGTTACTGGATCGCGATGTGCATCGAACTCAACCTGAGAGGGATCCTCTTCCTGTGGCGACTCAGCGGGGAGAAGTGGATGAAGCATAAGCTGATAGTAAAGGAACCCGAACTGGAACCAATTGAAATATAATACCGTATGGAAAAGATAATAAATCAGGAATTCGGCGGCGAGAGGCCGCTCTACTGTAAAAAAGACCTTTATCTGGAGAACGTTGTGATCCACCCGGGGGAATCCGGACTGAAGGAGACTGCAAACATAACTGCGGTCAAATGCCGTTTCGAAGGGAAGTATCCCCTATGGGAATGCGACGGTTTCGTCGTCAGGGACAGCATACTCACAGTCGGTGCCCGCTCAGGACTCTGGTACTCCCGCAACGGCGAACTATACGACACCATCATCGACGCCCCCAAGACCTTCAGGAGGATGGACGGGATAAAGATGAGGAACTGCTGGATCCCGGGAGGTTCCGAGACATTCTGGGACTGCAGCAACATCGATGTCGAGGATTGCGTTATCGAAAGGGCTGATTATGTGTTCATGCACTGCGAGAACATAAAGCTGAACAATGTCAAGCTGCAGGGCAACTACGGGTTCCAGTACGCGAAGAACGTGGAAATCCACAACAGTGTCCTGAACTCCAAGGATTCCTTCTGGGAGGCAGAGAACATCGAGATCTACGACTCCGTGATCAACGGCGAATACCTTGCCTGGTACTCGAAGAATGTCAGGCTCGTACGCTGCCATATCACCGAGACCCAGCCCCTGTGCTACTGCGACAGCCTGGTCATGGAAGACTGCACTTTCGGCTCCGACTGCGACCTCGCTTTCGAATACTCCGAGGTGGAGGCAACCGTGAAGGGGCATGTCGTATCGATCAAGAACCCCCGCACCGGCCATATCCACGCAGGCAGCATCGGGGAAATAATAATCGACGGGAACATCAAGGCTCCCGGCAATTGCGTTATCACACAAGACGAATAATGACCATGAAGAGAATCCTGTCCATAGCGGTGGCCCTCCTGGCCATCCTGACCGGTGCTTCGGCGCAGAACGGATATACCCTCAAGGAAGTCGTGATACTGAGCCGCCACAACATCCGCTCTCCCCTTTCGGGGGGTGGGAGCGTCCTAAGCAGGATCACTCCTCACCAGTGGCACGAATGGACAGCTCCTCCCAGCCACCTCACAAGGAAGGGCGGAGTCATGGAAACCATGATGGGGCAGTATTTCGGAATATGGCTCCAGGATGAAGGCCTGTTCGACGGCTCCCCAGCTCCGGGCGAAGTCCATTTCTATGCGAACAGCATGCAGCGTACCCTGGCCACGGCCAGATACTTCCTCGCGGGCTTCATGCCCACGGAGGACATAGTCATCCAGCACAGGTTCGCACCGAGCATGATGGATCCGGTATTCAATCCCAGGCTTACCAGCGATTCTCCCGAATTCAGGGAAGACGCCATGAAGCAGATTGAAGCGTTCGGAGGAAGGAAGGGACTTGCCGGTGTCAACAGGAACCTGAAGGAGTCGTTCAGGTTGCTGGAGAAGGTCCTCGACATGAAGGATGCCCCTGCTGCAGCCGGAGATACTGTTTCATTCGGATTCGACGACACCGTCATCACCCTCGGGATGCTGGAGGAACCCGGCATGAAAGGTTCCCTCAAGATGGCGAACTCCGCGGCTGACGCCCTCATACTCCAGTACTATGAGGAGCCGGATGACCTCAAGGCATCCTTCGGTCATGATCTCAGCAGGGAGGATTGGGAGAAGATCGCGTTGATAAAGGATGTGTACGGCGATGTGCTGTTCACTTCACCTGCGGTCGCAGCCAATGTCGCCTTTCCCCTCCTGCGCTACATCAGGGACGAGCTTACCACTCCCGGGAGGAAGTTCTCCTTCCTCTGCGGACATGATTCGAACATAGGCAGCGTTACCGCCGCCCTCGGGGTCAGTGAGTATTCCTTGCCGGGAACCATCGAGAGGAAGACCCCCATCGGAAGCAAACTGGTCTTCGAGAAATGGGAACGCGATGACGGGAAAATGTTCGCCAGGGTGAACCTGGTTTACCAGAGCACCGACGACATCCGGGCATGCAGGATGGCTTCCAATGAATATCCGCCAATATCCTACCCCCTGTCCTTCGACGGCCTTGAAGCCGATACAGACGGATATATCCCGTTTGACGACCTTGTCGCAAGGTTCGACAGTTCCATAGCAGATTACAGGAAATACTGATTCACAGATGAGACGGTCCACAAGAACCCTGGCGCTGGCATTTGCCTTCATTACTCTGAGTGCCACATACAACACAGCAGACGCCTGTACCAACCTTATCGTAACCAAAGGAGCCTCTACGGACGGATCCGTGATCTGTACCTACAACTGCGACACGTTCGGGTATTCCGGATGGCTCACACATAGCGCCGCAGGACGGCACGGAAAGGGAGAACTCGTGGCCATACGGTCATTCTGGCATCCGGCGGAGATCCGCGGATACGTGGAGCAGGCGGAATATACCTACAACGTGGTAGGTTATATCAACGAGCACCAGCTCTGCATCGTCGAGACCACCTTCGGGGGAAGGGAGGAACTGGTGAACCCAGAAGGCATGCTCGGATATGACAACGTGATCCAGCTGGCCCTCCAACGCTGTACTACCGCAAGGGAGGCCATACAGACCATGGGAGACCTGATGGACAGGTACGGCTACTGCGACGAGGGTGAGACCTTCACCGTATGTGACAAGGATGAGGCCTGGATAATGGAACTTGTCGGAAAGGGTCCCGGAAGGAAAGGTGCCGTTTGGGCTGCGATAAGGATTCCGGACGGTTGCATCAGCGCCCACGCCAACCTCAGCAGGATCCGTCAGATTCCTTTCAAGGACAAGGAGAACTGCCTGTATTCCAAGGATGTGGTATCTTTCGCAAGGGAAATGGGCTTCTTCTCCGGCAAGGATGCCGATTTCAGCTTCAGGGATGCTTACAGTCCCATAGATTTCCTCGCAGTACGCCAGTGTGACACCAGGGTCTGGAGCTTCTTCCGCCATCACAGCGATGCTGCCGAGATGGACAGGTATCTCCCCTATCTCGACGGGAAGTTTGATGTATGCGACCATCTTCCCCTCTGGATAACCCCTGATTCGAAGCTTTCCGTAAAGGATATCATGAGGGATATGCGCGACCATTATGAAGGCACTCCCCTGGACATGACTGCAGACCTTTCCGCAGGTCCCTGGGGAATGCCGGTAAGGCCTAGGGCGAAGACATTCGAATCCGGCGGCAGGAAGTATTTCAGGGAAAGGCCGATATCATCTCCCCAGGCCGGATTCGCCATGGTATCGCAGCTGCGTAGCTGGCTTCCGGACGAAGTCGGCGGGGTGATGTACTTCAATTGCGACGACCCCGACATGATCGCCTATGTTCCGGTCTACTGCTGCACTGACCAGGTCCCGGATGCATTCGCTGAGAAAAACAACCTGAACGGCGTATTCAACGAGAAAGGTGCGTTCTGGTTCTGCAACATGGTCTCCAACATGGTCTATCCCCGCTACAGCGCATTGATAGGCGACCTGAGGGAGGCCCAGGCGGAACTTGAGGACCATTATGCTTCCGAGCAGGAGGAGGTCGCCAGGGCAGCCTCGGAAATGACTCCGGGCGAAAGGATATCCTTCCTCAACGGGAAGACCGCCAAATATACCGAACTCATGATGCACCGCTGGAACAGGTTATGGCGGGAACTGGTAGTCAAGTACAACGACCAGCCCGGAGGCTATGACCAACGGTTCTACGACGCCATCGTGAAAGCTACTGGTGACAGATACCTTATTCCTGAATAAACAATCAATAATCAACCATATGTCATATCTTTGGATCCTTCTGGCGGTCTCCGTCGCGGTTTCAGCAATCGGCTGGAAATTCTTCATCTATTTCTTCAGCGTAGGATACGGGTTTTCAATCGCCGCACTGGCGGTTACGATGTTCATCATCTTCAATCCGGTAATCACCCCGTCGACGGCCCTGCTGTGTGCAGTAATGGTGGTATTCGGGTGCAGGCTGGGCGGCTATCTGCTGATGCGCGAGCGTAAAGCAGCCGAATACCGGAAGATACTTCGTGACCCTTCACTCGAAAAGAAAAAACCTATCGGCGTCGTGATAACTGTCTGGATATTCTGCGCCCTGCTTTATGTCGGTCAGGTCAGTCCTGTCGCCTTCAGGCTCGGGAATACAGCCGCCGGTGTCCGTGTCAATGATACCTGGGCCTGGATCGGTGCAGTGGTCATGATCCTGGGAGTCCTGCTCGAAGCCGGGGCCGATGCACAGAAGAGCGCTGCAAAAAAAGTTAATCCCAAGCGTTTCGTGGATACGGGCCTGTACAGGATAGTCCGTTGCCCGAATTACCTCGGAGAACTGGTCATATGGACCGGCTGCCTCGTCAGCAGCTTCGGTGCCGGTCTTTCCTTCTGGCAGTGGGTGATCGTCCTGCTGGGATATGCCGGGATAGTCTATGTCATGTTCAGCGGTGCAAGGCGTCTTGAGATAAGACAGGCCGGGACATACGGTGATGACCCGGCCTATCAGGAATATGTCAGAAAGACTCCTATCATCCTTCCGTTCATCCCGCTTTACAGCGTGGTGAAATACGGATGGCTCAAGGCTTAGTCCCTACTGCTCTCCCCTCTTGACTTTGAGTTCAGCCTGGATATCCTTCATCTTCCCCGTAGTGAGAGGATAGAAGGCCAGGAAGACTATTGACAGGACAGCACCGAGGGCAGGGACATAGCTCATCATCGCCTTTATCGCACCCAGAGTACGTGGAGCCTGGACCGCCAGGTCCTTGTCATAGCCGAATACCCCGAGAAGTGCGAGGAGCAGGAATCCTCCGATGGCACCACCGAATTTCTGTGCCATGGAAGAGGATGAGAATATGAGTCCGGTCGAATTGTTCCCGTGCTTGAGTTCGGAATAGTCCGCAACGTCGGCGAACATACTCCACGTCAGAGGAGCGGAAAGGCCTATGGCCAGGCTGACGAGCACCTGGAGTACGATCAGCCACCAGACACCTGCAGTACCCGCGGGAATGAACCATATCAGGCAGCTGAATACCACTACAGCAACCATCGCCAGGATGAAGGTGTTCCTCTTACCTATCTTCTCCGAGAACGGAACTGCAAAAGCCACTCCGGCCATCTGGCCGATCTCACCTATTGTCAGGTAGACAGCGCAGGTCAGGAAGATATTGGCTCCCAGGATATTCGCGAAATAATACGCCGCTGCACCACCACGGATGGATCCGCACAGGAGCTGGCCTATGGCGGCGCCAAGAAGGAGCCACCAGGGTGCGTTAGTCACAAGTGCCTTGAGATCGTTCTTGATGGAAGAACCGCTTCCCTCCTTCTTCTCGACCTTTACGCGTTCCTTTGTCATTGCGAAACAGAGGAAGAACAGGATGGCGCACATCACGGCCACCACCGCCACTATCATCGTCCACTTCATAGGGTCGGCATCACCGACGCCCTTGACGATCTTTCCGGCGGAGTTGGTGGTCCCTATGATGGACTTCTCGAAGAGCCAGAAAATGCCCATCGCGATGAAACTGCCTATGTATGCAAAGAACATCCTGAAAGAGGAGAATACGCTCTTTTCCTTGGAATCCGCAGTCACGACTCCCAGCATTGCCCCGTAAGGGACGTTCACGGCCGTGTATGCCGTCATCATCAGGATGTACATCACATAAGCATACACGTGCTTGAGGCCGTATCCGGAATTGGGCACATAGAAAGAAAGTATGCCTATAACCGCAAAGGGGATGGCCATCCAGAGGAGATACGGGCGGTACTTGCCCCACTTCGTATCCGTACGGTCGGCGATGATGCCCATAACAGGGTCGGAGATGGCGTCATAGAGCTTGGTGACGAGCAGCAGGGTCGCTGCATGGACAGGCTTGAGGCCGAATACATCCGAATAGAAGATGGGCAGGTAATAGGAAAATATCTTCCAGAACATCGAGGAAGACATGTCCCCCAGGCCGTAACCTATTTTTTCAGAAAGTTTCGCCATGATGGTCTATACTATGCTGTTTTCTTTGGTGAAGCGTACTATTTCCGGAACATATCCGAATGCCAGACCGGTGACCGAGTCAGCGCAGCCGTAATAGACGGCAAGCCTTCCGGTTTCAGGGTCGTAGAGCGCTGCGCAGGGGAAGGTCACGTTGGGGACATCGCCGGTGCACTCGTATATCTCCCTGGGAGAGATCAGGTAAGGTCCGCTGCGTGCGAGCACCTTCCAGGGCCTCTCATTGTCCAGGAGGGCGGAACCGAATGCATATACATAACCGTTGCAGGAGCGGAGTACGCCGTGATAGATTAGCAGCCACCCTTCCGGAGTCTCGATCGGAACAGGGCCGGCACCTATCTTCATGCACTGCCAGGCGCTCTGCTCGAACGGAGCGGGCGACATCACGTGACGGTGGTGTCCCCAGTACTCCAGGTCGTGAGATTCCGAATAGAAGATATCGCCGAAAGCGGTATGCCCGGTGTCGCTGGGACGGGAAAGCATCGCATACTTCCCATCGATCTTCCTTGGGAAAAGGACCCCGTTGCGGTTGTAAGGAAGGAATGCATTCTCCAACTGATGGAAGACATCGAAGTCCCTGGTCCATGCGACTCCGATGGTGGGACCGTGGTAGCCGTTGCACCAGGTGACATAATATACCCCGTCAAGGAAGGTCACCCTGGGATCATAACCATATTCCCAGGACGCGACTTCTGGATCCGCTCCTTCAAGGTGTATGTCATCCTCACGGATATCCCAGTCTATCCCGTTGACCGAGAAACCGACATGCAGCCTCATCCTGCGGTTGGTGTCATCGCAGCGGAAGACTCCGGCATAATTGTAATTGCCTTTCTTGAACGGGACTACGGCCGAATTGAAAATGGAATTGGATGTGGAAAGCAGGTTCCTGGGTATGATAGGATTACGGGAATACCTCCACATTACCTCCTTGGAGCCGGCCGGCCTGTCTTCCCACGGGAAAAATTCGCTCATCAGACTGATCGTTTGGTTTGAATTCACGAATTTAACAAAAAGATGTCAAATTCGAAAAAGCATCAGAACCTCCAGACACATCCTGGTATTATGGTAAGGGCACTTCCAGAAACCTGCCTTGGGAGAGGCCAGATCCGGATTCCCGTCAGGATCCGTTCCCCAGAACCACTCCCCGCGGTCGCGGTCAACCAGGTTATCCCTGATCCAGTCCCAGCACCTGACAGCCCTATGCAACCCATCGGCATCACCATGGTACTTCCAAAGCCACAGATTCCCGACGACCGTCTCGGCCTGGACCCACCACTGGCGGGAAAGGTCCCTGCTCCCGTCCGGCATAAGCTCGTACATCATGGAACCGTCCTCAAGGATTCCCTCATTCCCCGCATGGCCAAGGGCAAGGGAACAACGTCTTGCCATATTGTTCAGCTTCGGGTCATCCAGCACGGAAGCACATTCAAGGATAAGCCACGAAGTTTCGATATCGTGTCCATAGGATACCGCACCGGGAAGCACGCTCCAATCGTTCCGGAAGTATAGCCGGAGATGTCCGTCAGGACCTGTTATCCTGTCCACCATCAGGGAAATCAGGCTTTCCAGCGCTTCCTTCAGGATATCATCCTTCCAGACCCCGTACAGGTTGGCGTAGGCTTCCAGAAGGTGCAGGTGGGAGTTCATGGTCTTGTCGGCATTGATGTCGTGAGCCGAGAGGGACATGTCCTCCAGCGGGGAGAAATCCCTTGAGAGGGCTTCGACGTATCCCCCGTTCTTACGGTCCCTGAAATACGACTCGACCGTCCTGAAGATTGATTTCGCCACTTCCAGGTCAGCCGTATCACCGCTGACCTTGTACAACTCGCTGAAAGCGTATATGGCAAAGCCCTGGGAATACAGCTGCTTCTTGGTATCGAGCGGTGTCCCGTCAGCAAGGGTGCTCCAGTACACCCCGCCATTCTCATTGTCAATCAGATATTTCCTGAACCATAGTGAGGCGTGGATGGATGCGTCCAGGTATTCCTTCCGCTCCAGCAGACCATAGGCGGCGGCGAATGACCATATTATCCTTGCATTGAGGATCT
>JAEEGF011102213.1_pt1 | contig 72281 bp, 61 predicted proteins | sample 9134171 | NCBI WGS metagenome assembly JAEEGF01 (sample SAMN16246542, study PRJNA631951) | gut metagenome | biome: gut microbiome; feature: rumen; material: AP-attached | host: Bos | place: Iran: Karaj | collected 2018-10 | reverse complement strand
CAGCAGCCCGAGAATCCCGACCAGCCCCAGCAGCCGGACCAGCCCCAGCAGCCGGACCAGCCCCAGCAGCCGGACCAGCCCCAGCAGCAGCCGGAACCTGCACCGGCACCGAAGCCCTTCATGAACCAGGCCCGCGAGCACCTGCGCGGCGGCGCCGATCCAGCGGAGAGCGTCCGCCTCGCCAAGCCTCTGCGCAATGCGGACGCGAGCCAGAAGGATTCCGACGGCGCCTTCCTCCTGCTGGAGGACGCCGCCCAGAAGGGCAATCCCGAGGCCATGCATCTCTACGCCCAGTTCTACGATCCCAACTGCAAGCTCCCCCGCGGCACCATCCAGCCCGACATCGAGCAGGCCCACGACTGGTACCGCAAGGCGGCCAGCGCCGGCAGCGCCGAAGCCAAGGCAGCCCTGGAGGAACTCAAGAAGACCGCCGAGGCCAAGGCCAAGGCCGGCGACAGGAACTGCCGCCGCCTCCTGCGCCGCTGGTAGGCGCGCCTTTCCCCGCAACGACAAGGAAACGACCATGCGATATCTGCTCATGTTGCTCCTGCTGCTCTGCCCGCTCCTTGGCAGCGTGCAGGGCGCAGACTGCGCGCCGCTCCTGCAGGACGGCAAGAAAACCCTCTTCCAGCGCGTCGTGAGCCATCCCGGCGCCCAGCTCTACGCCGATGCCTCCGAGTCCAGCGAGGTCGTCAACCGCGCCCTCAAGACCTTCACCGTGCTCTACGTCTTCGAGCGCAAGGACGGCTGGCTCAATGTCGGCGTGGACACCCACCGGCCCCAGGGCTGGCTCAAGGAAGAACTCTCCACGCGCTGGGACCAGTCCCTGACTCTGCTCTTCGCACCCCGCACGGGCCGCGATCCCGTGGTCTTCTACAGCTCCTTCGACGCCCTGCGCTCCGTATGCGAAGCCACGGACATGGACAGGCAGGTGCGCGAGATCATGGAGAAGGCCAAGGCCAAGCAGGAGGACGCACGCATCGTTGCCGCCGAGCCCGCCGACTCCGCCGTCTCCTCTGAACGCTTCTACCTCATGCCCATACTGGAAACCCAGGAGCCCTTCGACGGGGTCAAGTTCCTCAAGGTCGCCTCCATCAATCCCGGCAAGGCCGGCAAGCCCAAGGCAGACGGCGACGGCGGCGGAGCCAGGAAGGAGGGCAAGGACGGCGCGCCCAAGACCGGCATCGCCATCGTCATCGACACCTCCATCTCCATGAAGCCCTACATCGACCAGAGCCTCAAGGTCGTGAAGACCATCTACGACCGCATCGAGCAGGAAGGGCTCACGGACAACGTGGGCTTTGCCGTGGTGGCCTTCCGGAGCAGCACGGCGGCCACGCCCAAGCTCGGCTACACCACCGAGATCGTCAGCGACTTCGTCACGGCCAAGAACCGCGCCAAGCTCGAGACAAGCCTCGCCAAGGTGGAGGAGGCCAAGGCTTCGAGCCACGACTTCAACGAGGATTCCCTGGCCGGCGTCTATCAGGCCATCGAGTCCCTCAGCTGGGAGGACTACGACTCGCGCATCGTCATGCTCGTCTCCGACGCCGGCCCCCTGCGCCAGGAGGACCGCTACGCCAGCGTGCGCATGGGCCCTGCCGAGCTCGACGACTTCGCCAAGCAGAAGGGCATCTGGATCGTCGCCCTGCACGTCAAGAGCCCCAGCGGCAAGAAGAACCACCAGTACGCCGAAGAGGCCTACCGCGCCCTGTCCAAGACGGCCGACGGCCGCTCCAACTACCAGGCCATCAACGCCCCCAATCCCAAGACCGGCGCCAAGTACTTTGAAGCCGTTGCCCGCAGCATTGCCGGCGCCATGGTCAGCATGGTCAAGTCCACGGCCTCGGGCAAGCTCATGACCATACCCGAACGCCACGACAAGCCCCAGCCGGCGCCCGAGGAGGCGTCCCAGGCCTCGGCCGAGGACATGGCTACCCGCCTCGGCTACGCCATGCAGCTGGACTTCCTGGGCAAGCGTCAGAACACCGAGGCGCCCGAGGTCGTGAGCTCCTGGATACCCGACATGGATCTGGCGCACCTGGCCCACTCCGAACCCGTGCCCGCCGTCGAGGTGGCGGTGCTGCTCACCAAGAACCAGCTCTCCGACCTGCGCGACCAGATCAGCGCCATCATCGACAGCGCCGAGCGCACCAAGAAGACCGACTCCGCCGACTTCTTCAAGGGCATACTCTCGGCCTCGGCCAAGATGGCCCGCGATCCCAACATGCCCACCGAGGGCAAGACCCTGGCAGAGCTCGGCGTGCTCGGCGAGTTCCTCGAGGGCCTGCCCTACCGCTCCGAGGTCATGCTCCTCAAGGAGGACGACTGGTACCGCAAGAGCGTAGGCGAGCAGACGGCCTTCATCAACCGCTTGAAGTCCAAGATCGCGCGCTACGAGGAGTACGACCGCGACCGCGCCAACTGGGAGAGCTTCGGCATGAGCTCTGCCGGCGACTGGGTCTACCGCGTGCCGCTCGACATGCTGCCCTAAGCCTGCGCGCAGGCCCCGCACGCCCCGCTCCCATCCAAGCCCCCTTCCAAGGACCCGAGCCATGGACAAACCTGTCGATCTGCCCGTCTTCGACCTGCTCAAGGTCGTGAAGACCAGGCCCGGCGCAGAGCGCTACCGCCTGGAGATACCCGCCTTTGCCGTGCGCCGGGGCGAGGCCATAGCCCTCGTCGGCCCCTCGGGCTGCGGCAAGAGCACGGCGCTTGATCTGCTCTCCTGCGCGCTCAGGCCAGACCAGGGCGAGCGCTTCGTCTTTGCACCTGCCAAGGACGAGCTGCGCGACGTGCTCGCCTGCTGGGAGAACGGCGGCGTGAACGCCCTGGCGCCCGTGCGCATGCGCTACCTCGGCTACGTGCTCCAGACCGGCGGCCTCCTGCCCTTCCTGACGGCCAGGGACAACATCCTCCTGGCCTGCAAGGCTCTCGGCATAGTCCACGAGCGGGTCGAGGCGGTGACGGAGATGGCCAGGACCCTCGGCATAGCCAGCCTGCTTGGCAAGTACCCCGCCCAGCTCTCCGTGGGCGAACGCCAGCGCGTGGCCATAGCCCGGGCCCTGGCCCACAGGCCGACGGTGGTGCTGGCCGACGAGCCCACGGCGGCCCTCGACCCCGCCCATTCGGCCCTGGTCATGGAGCTCTTCCTGCAAATCGCCAGAAGCGAGGGCGTGGCCGTGGTCATGGTGAGCCACGACCAGGAAATGGCCCGCGCCACGGGCTTCAAGCTCGTGTCCATGCAAATACGGAGCACGGACGAGGGCGTGGTCGCCACTCTGCGCCACCAGGCCTCGGCAGCCAGGCTCCAGGACAGGATTCAGGAGGCGTCGTGATGGCCGGCTGCTTCCAGATGCTCCAGCTTGCCTGCGCCGACTACAGGCACGAAAAGCTGCTCTCCCTCTGCTCGGTGCTAGGCCTGGCAGCCGTGCTCACCCCCCTGCTCATACTCTACGGTGTGAAGTTCGGCGTGGTCGAGACCATGACCGAGCGCATGAAGAACGATCCCCGCATGCTCGAGGTCTCGCCCGTGGCCAGCGGCCGCTTCGAGGCCGGCGCCCTGCAGGCGCTTGCCAAGGAAAAGGGCGTGGCCTTCGTGCTGCCCAGGACCCGCTCCATCTCCGCCACCATGAAGCTTGCGACCATACCCAAGGCCAGCGAGCGGCGTAAAAGCTGCATCGTCTCCCTCGAGCCCACGGCAGCGGGCGACCCCCTGCTCGCGCGCTTCGGCTGCGACGTGCCGGCCCTGCATCTGGAAAAGCGGGATCCCGCCGAGGCCAAGCCCCAGGGCGGCCTTGGCGTCAATCTGGCAAGCCTGCAGCTCTCGGGCGCGGTGCTCACCCAGGAGGCTGCCGAAAAGCTCGGCTGCGCCAAGGGCGACATGCTTGTCGGCTCCTTCGAGCGGGCCTTCGAGGGCAAGATCTCTACAGCCAGGGTCAAGATACGCGTGACAGGCATCCTGCCCCTGGCAGCCCAGCAGAAGGACGGCGCCTACATTCCCCTGGCCCTGCTCGAAGCCTCCGAAGACTTCCGCGACGGCAGGGGCGTGCCCGCGCTTGGCGAGGAAAACGGCTGGAGCGGCGAGCCCGTGCCCGAAGGCGAGCGCGTCTATCCGGGATTTCGGCTCTACGCGGCCTCCCTCGACGACGTGCCCGCGCTGCGCGAGCGCTTTGCGAAGCGCAATGTCGCCACCTACACCCACGCCGAGGAGATAGCCCAGATCAAGGCCCTGGAATCCGGCCTCAACGTCATCTTCTCCCTTGTCTGCGCGGCCGCCGGCCTTGGCTTCTTCTTCTCCACGGCCTCGAGCGTCTTTGCCGGCATCAAGCGCAAGGAGCGCACCCTCGGCCTGCTGCAGCTCGCCGGCTTCTCCACGGGCGCCATCATGCTCTTCCCCCTGGTGCAGGTGGTCCTGACAGCGCTCTTCGGCACGGGGCTGGCAAGCCTTGTGTACCTCGCCATAGCCCACGTCATCAACAGCCTCTTCCAGGGCTCCCTCCAGGGCCTCGAGCAGGTCTGCCGGCTTCTGCCGGTCCACTACGCCCTGGCCCTCGGCGCAGCTGCCGGCCTCTCGCTGCTGGCCGCCCTGGGGCCCGCCTGGCGCAGCACCAAAATCGAACCATCAGAGGTCATTCGCGATGTCTAGCAAGCTCTTCCGCCAAGGCGTCCTTGGCCACGGAAGCGTCGGCACGCTCAGTGCCGCCATGCTGGCAGCAGCCCTGCTCTGCCAGGGCCTGGCGCCTGCCGACGCCAAGGCCGCCCTGCCCAAGAAAAACGAGGCCACCGTGGAGGCGGCCTGCAATCCCAAGCCCGAAAGCGGCGACGTTGTCCTGCCTATGCCGGGTGGCCTTTCCATGGCCTTCCGCATCGTGGCCGTACCCACCGAGGGTTTCCTCTGGGACCTCTCCCTGCATCCGGGCAGCCCCACGGCGGAAAACGAGCGCGCCTTCTACGACCGCCCCTGGAAGACCAGCCTCTCCGCGCCCTTCTCCAGGGAAGATCTGCCCAAGGCCTGGCAGGGGCTTGCGCCCCAAGGCAGGAACTTCTACTACCTCGTTGCCAAGTACGAGGTTTCGCGCCTGCAGTGGAAGGCCGTCATGGAGCAGGGAGCAAGCCTCCAGCCCACGGCGGAGGACCTCAAGCCCATGGCCGGCATCACCTGGTACGAGGCTCTGGACTTCACCAGGCGCTACACCGAGTGGCTTCTGGCCAACCACCCCGAAGCCCTGCCCCGCTACCGCGGCGACGCCCGCAACACGGGCTTCCTCAGGCTGCCCACTGAAGTCGAGTGGGAGTACGCGGCCAGGGGCGCCCATGCCGTGGGCACCCAGGAGCTCAGGCGCGAGCCCTTCTTTGTCATGAAGGAAGGCACCTCGCCCCGGGACTACGCTGTCTACCAGGTGCCCGGCACCTCCCACAGGGCCGAGGACACGGTGCGCATCGGATCCCTTGCGCCCAATCCCCTGGGCCTCTACGACACGGCGGGCAACGTCGCCGAAATGACCATGGACAGCTTCCGCTTCTCCGTGGGCGGCAAGCTCCACGGCTCGGCCGGCGGCTTCGTGCGCAAGGGCGGCTCCTTCCTCTCCGGCGAGGAGGAAATCATGCCCGGCCGCCGCGAGGAGGCGGCCTTCTTCATGAAGGACGGCCCCATGAAGGCGAGGGACCTGGGCTTTAGGCCTGTCATCTCCGGCATCAACACGCCCGGCGGCGGCCGCATGGACGCCGTGGAGAAGGAATACGCCAAGGATGGCGGAGGCTCGGCCGGCGACAGCCAGGCCCAGGGTCCTGCCGGCACCCCGCTCGAAGAGCTCGACCGCCTCATCGCCCAGGCCGAGAACGAGGGCATACGCACCAACCTGCAGTCTCTGCGCGCCAGCATCGAGGCCGGCAACGTGGCTCAGGAGCGCGAGAAAGTGGCCGAAGCCGTGGCCCAGCTGCAGAGCTGCGTCTCCACCATGGAGTCCATACGCAACTACCAGTTCCGCATCCACGTCTTCCGGGTCCAGGGCGACCAGACCCGCGACAAGCTCGCCACCGCGGGCGGCGAGAAGAAGGCCTACCTGCAGAAGATCCTTGCCTCCATCGAGGACGGCAGCAAGCGCACCAAGGCGGCCATCGAGAAGACCATCGACCTCTACAAGTCGAGCATGGACGACGTGGCCGAGCTCAAGGATCGCCACGTCAAGGCCGCCCTCACGAGCCTGAGGAACGCCTACAAGGGCAATGACGCCTTCAACCGGCGCATGGCCGTGAACCTCGGCGTCGTCGAGGCCCACTACGTCAAGGTGCTGCGCCGCGGACGCCTCACCCGCGACGGCATACTCCAGGACATTCAGCAATCGCAGGGCAAGTAGCCTGCACCACAAGGAGCACAGTCATGGCAGAACAACTCCGCATAGGCTGGATCGGCACCGGCGTCATGGGCCACTACATGGCAGGCCACCTCCTCGACGCCGGCTACGCCCTCACCGTCTTCAACCGCACTCCCTCCAAGTGCGTGTCCCTGGTCGAGAAGGGCGCCGTACGCGCGGGCAGCCCCCGCGAAGTCGGCGAAGCCTCCGACGTGGTCTTCACCATCGTGGGCTACCCGTCCGACGTCGAAAACGTCATCGCCGGCGCCAACGGCTGCCTTGCCGGCATGAAGGAAGGATCCGTTGTCTGCGACATGACCACATCCAGCCCCACCCTGGCAGCCCGCATCGCGACCAAGGCTGCCGTCACCGGCGTCATCGCCATGGACGCGCCCGTGACCGGCGGCGACGTGGGCGCGCGCGATGCCAAGCTTTCCATCTTCGTCGGCGGCTCCGACGAGGGCTACCAGAAGATCCTGCCGCTGCTCCAGATCATGGGCAAAAAGATCATGCACTGCGGCAAGGCCGGTCTGGGCCAGCAGGCCAAGCTCGCCAACCAGGTCGCCATCGCCGGCGTCATGTTCAGCGTCTGCGAGTCCCTGCTCTACGCCCAGCAGGCAGGCCTCGACGTGCGCCAGTGGCACGAGCTCGTGGCTGCCGGCGCGGCCGGCTCTCATGCCATGCTCAACCTGGGCACCCGCATGATGGACGGCGACTACCGCCCGGGCTTCTTCATCGACCACTTCGTGAAGGACCTGGGTCTCGTGCTCGACGAGTGCCGCCGCATGCATCTGGTCCTGCCCGGCGCCGAGCTCGCCGACAAGTTCTACCGCAGCATGCAGGCCCGCGACTGCGGCAAGGAAGGCACCCAAGCCCTCATCCGCACCCTCGCCGAACTCTCCGGCAAGACCTGGACGCCGGTTCGCTAGCCCGACTGCGGCTGCGCCGCTTTCCCAGCCCCCGCATGCTGCGTCCTGCGGGGGCTTTTGCTTGCGGCAGGGCCTTCCCGCCGCAGTCAGCCTTGCCGGTTCGCTGGCCGCGGCTGACACCCGGTTCCGGGGCCGCCCCGGCTGAGCCGGCCATGGGCCTTGGCCGCAGGGATGCCAGGGAGTCTGCTGGCCATGCGGCCGATGAAGGCCGCCAGCGACCCGTCACTGGAGGGCCTGCCGCACACCGGCAGGGACTTCAGGAAAAAGGAGCCAAGCAGCAGAATCTGCTCGACGCCCATGTCCCCCCCCTTCACAGGCATGCCGGCTGGGAGGCGCATCTTCCTCGTCCTGCCCGCTGGCGCGCATGAACATTGCTTCCCTGAGCTTGCCAAGCACGGTGGCGAGGGACATGGCGACCTCGGCAGGACGGAAGATTCCACGCGCCGGCTTCACGCAACTTCTTGAATTTCAATTGTTTTTTAAAAATACGCTGTGGCGTGTCAGTTTCCTGCCAGCAGAGCGTCTCCAGCGAGGCGCCCCCCCCCGCCATGCGCACCGCCTCGCTGGATATTCGGGGAAATTCGGCATTCTTGACCCTGCGGCCCTCGCGGCGTACAAGGTAGCGCTCGACAAGCTAAGACTGCCCCCGGCAGCATAAGGAGTTGACCATGGGTATCGGCATGCAGGAAATGCTCATTATCCTTCTTGTTGTTCTCGTCCTTTTCGGCGCCAAAAAGCTGCCTGAGATCGGCGGCGGCCTCGGCCGCGCCATACGCAACTTCAGGAAGGCCCAGGAAGAGCCCGACGAAATCGACATCTCCGCCAAGAAGTCCGAGGCCCCGCAGCAGGAAGCACCCCGCTCCGTGGCTTCCGAACAAGCGAGCCAGGAAGTCAAGAGCGAGACCAAGCAGACCGTCTAGCAGGCCTCGCCCCGCTCCACCTTTCCGCCACCTCATGGCACGGCGATCCCAGCCCGAGATCCGTCAGGGAGCTTTTGAACCCTGCATGGCAGTCGCGCCAGCCGGCAAGTCCCCCTGCGGACTTCTCGCGCTGGCGCTGTGGCTGTGCATCGCCCTTGCCGCCGGCCTTGCTGCCGGCCCTGAACTCTCCCCCGTCCTTTTGCAGGCAGGCTTCGCTTCCGCCTGCCCCTCGCATGCGCCGCTGGCGGGACACCCCCTGAGCCTGCCCCATGCAGGCCTTGAACGGGACGGCGCAGGCCGTCCCCTCCTCAGCGCAGCGGTCCAATTCCCGCTGCTTCCGGCACGCCTTGACGCCGGCGAAGACAGGTTTAAGCGCCACGGCCAGAAGGACCGCAACGCCTTCCACGGCTTTGCCGGCTCCGGCACCCAGCTCAAGGCCACGACACCGGCTGCACGCTTCGCCCGCCTTGCCCTCCCCGCCAGCCCCTGCCCCCAGGCATGGCGCTGCTACGCCCTCTTTGCCCTCCCTCCCCCTTCGTTCCACGCATAGCGGCGCCGCAGGGACGCACCTGGGATCCTCCCTCCAGCCAGAACTGAGGCAGGCCCAGAACTTGCTGACCCAGAACTTGCCGGCAAGGGTTCTCTCTGCACGCCCTTGAGGCCCAGGCCTTCCCGCATGGCGCCTTCCCACGGCTTCCGGACAGCCCCGTCCGCCGGACCTTCACGCACAGCCTGAACGCGGCCACCGCGCCTGAAGCGCCATGCCCTCGGCTCCGGAAGACCTTGCCGCACGTCCCTCCTGCGAAGAAGTCCCCTCATGCGTGAAACAGCCTGGCGCATCCACCCTTCTCGTCTCCTTACATTCCCTTTCCCTTGCCTTTGCCCTTCCCAGCCTTCCCCTGCCGGAAGGCCTGCGGAGCCGCCTTCCCAGCATTCCCATACGCCTTGGCCTCGACCTCAAGGGTGGCATCAGCCTCACCCTCGGGGTGGACGTGGACGAAGCCCTTGCCGCCTCCCTTGCCATGACAGGCCAGCGACTGCTCCGCGATGCAGTGGTTCAAGCCTTTCGGCGACACGGCGCGGACAGAATGAGCTTCGCTTTCCGCCTGGCCAAGGCAGCCGACCGGCCAGCGCTCGAAGCCCTCTATGCCAAAAGCTATCTCAGCCTTGCCCTGCGCTTCGGCGAAGGCGATGCCGATGGCGGGCTTCCCGTCTTTGCGACGTTGACTGAGGCCGAAGCCAAGCGCCTCAAGGACGATGCCTGCGACCAGGCCCTTGCTGTCATACGCAGCCGCATCGACGCCTTCGGCGTGGCTGAGCCCACATCAGAAAGCAGGCCGGCTGGAGCATTCTCGTGCATCTGCCTGGCATATCCGATCCCAGGCGGGCCGTGGAGCTCATCGGCCACACGGCAAGGCTCGAGTTCTGCACGGCATGCGAGGACTGCGACACCGAAAGCCCTCTGCCTCCGCAAGGCGTGCGCATCCTGTCTCTGCGCGGACGCGCGCCCGGCTTCGACGAGCGCAACGCCTCCTGCGTGCAGCTGACCTCTAGCGGCCGAGACACCGGCATCTTCGAAAGGCTCGGCGCCGACAACGACGGCCGCACATGGCCATCGTCCTGGACGGCACCGTGTACTCCGCCCCCGTCATCCGCGAGCGCATAGGCGACGGGCACTGCTCCATCACCGGCGGCTTCACCACCGCCGAAGCCCAGGATCTTGCCATTGCCCTGCGCTCCGGCTCGCTGGCCGCGCCCGTCGCCCTGCTGGAAGAGCGCAGCGTCGGCTCCACCCTCGGGCAGGCGTCCATACGCCAGGGTCTGGCTTCCGGCACCCTGGGCGCCCTGCTCGTCATGGGCTTCATATGCCTCTACTACGGGGCCGCCGGCGTCACCGCCTGCGCTATGCTCGGCTTCAACCTGCCATCATGGCAGGAAGCCTTGGCGCCTTCGGGGGCGTGCTGACCCTGCCGGGCATTGCCAGCATCGTGCTCACCATAGGCATGACCATCGATGCCAACGTGCTCGTCTACGAGCGCATACGGGAAGAGCTGAAGGAGGGGCACACGCAAGCCCAGGCCGTGCTACTCGGCTTCGACAGGGCCGCGGTCGCCATTGCCGATTCCAACACCACGCTCGTCACGGCAGGCATACTCTACCGCTTCGGGACAGGCCCCGTGCGCGGCTTTGCCGTGACGCTCTCCCTCGGCATCGTGGCGCCCTGTTCACGGCTGTTTTCGTCTCCCGCACTATCTTCGAGTTCTGGACCCGCCGCTCCGGCATGACAGTCTTCCCAGCCTGAACGCGTCCCCTGCGACAGACTGCCGCTGGGCACCGCCGCACGGCTCCAGCCCGCGGCAGCACCGGCGATGCCACAGAGGCCGGCCAGTTCACCGCTGCAGGAGAAGCCATGGGCACGGCCACCGGCACTGCGCGACAAGGCCGCTCTTCTGGCTCAGGCGCCGGCGCTCTTCCGTTGACACCCTTGCCTACCAGCTTCCGCTTTCCTCAAAGACGACGAAGCACTCCTTTTTCCAGAAGGCGATGCCATACTTCAGCACCTTGTTGATCTGAGGCGGCAGGCCATAGGCGTACTTCAGCCTCGCTATCTGCCCGAGTCCGTCGTTGGCCTCAGCCTCAAGCTGCTCGTATTGCAAGGCTCGCTTCAATTCGATGATCATGGCGCGTTTGCGCCATCCCTCCACGATAATGATATCTGAGCGCCCCAACCCGCTTTCATGGTTTGAGGTCACAGTTTGGCCGGCCCCACGCAGAAGCCCTGCCATGAAGCCGTGATAGTAGTTTTCCGCGCTATCGTAATAGCTAATCGTCTCGTACAGAATACGAGTTATCGTATCTTGTACAGTTTGCGTATCACCATTCCAAAGCGATTGAAGAAATGGACGTAAATCTTGGTTCTTTATAGTATCGATAAACCACTGTGATATATTTTGTATAAATATTTGGTTTATTTCTTTATTTGGAACAACTAATGCAACTTTCCCATTTCTCGGCTGTTTTTCAGATTTTGTTAAGTATCCAGTAATATAAAGCATTGACCAGATGTTTTTTTCGTTTTTATAAACAATATCATAAGTTAAATCTTCAACAATATTCTCCTCTATACTTTCTCCTGATACAAGTCTTTCAATTTTTTGGCGAGATGTACCATCTGAACTCTCTACCAATGTTCGTACAATTACATTTCCACTTGTATTATTCCAATATGTTTGTGGAGGAAGATTGGGATCTGATTTCAGATTATCAATATGTACAAGAATATCCCAAGGGCAATATACACCTACATTATTACCAAAACGATAGCCGTCATACCATTCTTTGAATTCAGATTTTTTCGTACTAAACCCTGAAATACCAAGTAAATAATCTACTTCATCTTCAGTAAAACCAAATTTATCTGCATATTTTGCATTTGATACAGAATAGCATGCAAAATTATTCACACCAGTAAAAATACTTTCCTTTGCTATGCGAAGACATCCCGTGAGCACCGCAAATTCAAGTGAATTATTTGTTTTAAGAGCAGTTCCTAATACATCTCTCATAAAACAAATCATTTGTTTATAATATCCATTTTGCTCGGCATAGCTTATTGGTACATCATATTCATCTATAAGTATAATTGCTTGTCTTCCCCAATAAGCTTCTAGAGCATAACACAGATTATATAGAAAACCAGAAAGTTCTGTTGGATCAGCTGTGCGCAACATGACGCGACGCAGTATTTCTCTATCAAGTTGAGAAACTTTGTCGCTTTCTAAAAGATATTTATTCTCTTCGCACAATCGAGCTGCAAGATCACGGAAAGCCCGCACCGCCGCCTTAAAATTACTGCCTTCTATTCTCTTCAGTGAAAAGAAAATAGTCGGGACCTTGTTCATCCAATTCTTGCAAATATCATCATGCTTTGTAATAGAAAGACCTTCAAACAGGTCACAACTATTTTTTTTGATATCGAAAAACTCATGGAGCATACTCAGCATGAGTGTTTTTCCAAAACGTCGAGGACGTGTAATGAGAGAAACACTTGGAGCTGGCGAACTCAGCATTTCAACTAAAAAGCTTGTCTTGTCAACATAACAGCAATTGCATTCCCGAAGTTTTTTAAATGATTCGCAACCAACGAGTATATCCAGAGAGGCCATTTCTCCTCCTCAAATCCAGCGGAAAGGCTGCTTGTGCTGACATGCTCAGCAGATGCGCATTCGAAAAAAGCCGCAGAAAGCCTCGACAAAGCGTAAAGCTAACTGAATTCTAACATTCTGATTTTAATTAACTTTATCCTTGTTCAAGGCAAGGGTCAAGCACGCTGCGGTCCTTCGAAAGCTTGCCCCAGCTGTTCTGGGCTGTGCTGGCCGCGAACCGAATCTCAGCGGGAAGGCAAGCTTCTGGGAAGAGACTGCCTGCAGCAAGCCAGAACAGCCAGCACGACATCCTGCAAGCCTGGCGCAGCGAGCTCAGGCCAGCTAGCAGATGCGCATGGCGCGCTCGTAGCGTCCGCTTCCCATGTACTCCTTGACCAGGCCGTCCATCTCGGCCGACATCTGCTCGGCCTGCCTGCGTCCCGAGCGTCCCAGCGAGGGGTCGGGATCCTGGACGAGCGCGCGCAGGATGAACTGCAGCACGGCCAGCATGACCACCTCGCCGCCCAGCGGGGCAAAGGAACCCGGCAGGCGCCGCCAGGCGGGGGCAAAGGAGCGCCGCTCGCCTTCCGCCTCCCACTGGCAGCCGTTGAGCACGGCGCCGGCGGTGTCCACCGGCAGGTAGAGGCAGCCGATATCCTTGGTGAAGGCCATGATGATGTCGAGCACCGAGCCAAGGTAGCGGTTGCAGACGGCGTCGGCGAGCCGGCGGGCCATTTCCGGCGATCCGGGGCCGCCGTTGTCGGCAAAGTAGCTCTCGCACTTGACCGGGGCGAGCACGAGCAGGCCGCCGCCGCTGCGGGCCCGGCACTTTTCCCACTCGAGAATCAGCTCCTCCACGAGCTGCATCTGGTGCAGGGCAAGCGCGGCCGTCTCCTGGGCCGGCGTCTTCGCCTCCATGAGCAGGGCCGCGTCGACCGGCACGACGACGGCGTCCACCTGAGCCAGCGGCGTCACCTCCGACACCAGGCGGGGCAGATCGCCGGCAAGCGCCCCCGGATAGTCGTGGACCGTTACCGGCACGGCAAGGGGCTTGGCGCCAAGCAGCCGGCGCAGGCCGCCGGAGGCTCCAGACAGCGACAGCTGCCAGGCATCGTGCTCCACCGTCGGCGCAACCTCCGGCGCAACCCCTCTGGCCAGGCCTGCCATGACGGCGTCGATGCGGGCCCGCCCAGCCTGCGGCAGGGCCAGCGACAGGGACGTCTTCCCCCTGCCTCTGGCGTCCTCGAGATGCCGTATGCCGGCGGCTATGGCCGCTGCGGCCAGAGACGTCTTGCCAACGCCCGAGGGACCTATCATGAGCACGTGGCGGCTTTCCATGGCACGCTCCTTCGCGGACTGCTGCTTCCCCTGAGGGGTGCCCCGGGCCGATGCGGCTCCGGAGCTCAGAGCTTGGTGTACCTTGCCGATCCCGCTCGCGCAAGGCCGCCTCGCCCTCCCGCGTCCGCCGCCTCCTGGCAGGCCAGGGAAGGAGCTGTGCAGGCCAGCGCGCATCCTGCCTTGTGCCAAAATGAACGCGCTTTCCGCTTGCCTTGCACAGCCAAGGGGCTAGTGTGGAGCGACGTTGCCTATCCATTTTCCCCCCGAGAGGTTTTCCGCCATGCGCTTTGGCATGCTCGTCTGCACGGCCCTGCTCGTCATGGGCATGTGCCTCTCCGCCGAACTCCTGGAGAGCTCCGCGCTCATCTTCCCCGAGATAGCGGCCCTCGCCTTCGGCGCCTGGGCAACGAAAGCCAGGCCTTGGATGGCCACCAACCTCGACATGTGGCTCTCCCCAAGCGTTGCCGGCGTAGTCGGCATCGCCGTGGGCCGCTGGCTGCCCCTGCCCTTCGCCTGCCAGGTCGCAGCAGCCTTCGTGCTGGTGCTGGCCTGGCTCTGGGTCACGCGCTCCGCGGTCCTGCCCTCCATCTCGGCAGCCATCCTGCCGCTGGTGGCCGGCGAGACCAGCTGGATCTACCCCCTCTCAGTCTGCGTCTTCACCGGCATCATCATGCTGGTCTGCCATGTCCTCGACTGGCGGGGCATTGGCAACTACACCAGAGTCGTCCTGAAAAGCCCGCCGACCCTCTCCGCAGGGCGCCAGGCGCTGGTGAGCCTCCTGCGCTGGGGACGCATCCTCGCCATCGCGTCCTTCGTCGCCTGGCTTTCCCGCTGCGTCGGCTGGCGCTTCCTGCTGGCGCCGCCCCTCATCATCGCCTGCATCACCTTCGTGAGTCCAGGCGGGCCCTTCCGGAGCCGGCCGCTGGCGCTCTACTTGACGGTCGTGGCCTGCGCCAGCCTCGGCGCAGGCCTTGCCTGGTGCGCCTGGCAGGGCTGGATGCCCCTCTTCCTGGCAGCGGGCCTGGCCTGCATGGGAAGCTTCCTCGTCTTCCAGCGGGCCTCCCTCCCCTGCCCGCCGGCGGCAGCCCTCTCGGTGCTGCCGACCATCGTGCCAGAGGCGCTCATCCCCTGGTATCCCCTGCACATCGCTGCCGGCGCGACCATCTTCTTCGTGTTCGGCGCCCTGCTCTTCCCCGCGAAGTCCCAGCTCTAGTCCAGCTCTCGCCGTGCAAGCCCGCTTCCACGCCCTTGCGCCTGCACCAGCCTCTTTCCCCGCCATGCCACCTTTCCTGAACGCCCCCTTCCGCGCCCTGCGGACGATGATCCTTGCCAGCCTTGTCCTCATGCTTGCTCTGGCTGGCTACGGCGACGTGCCTGAGACATGGCTCGCCGGCGGGAGCGGCTTCGGCCAGCCCTACATCGTCAAGGGCCATCCCTACCTGCCCTATGCCAGCGCCAAGGGCTTCATCCAGACCGGCACAGCCTCCTGGTACGGCGCCGAATGCCAGGGCCTGCCGACAGCCAGCGGCGAGCGCTACGACCAGTTTGGCCTGACAGCCGCCCACAAGCTCCTGCCCCTCGGCACGCGGGTCCGCGTTACGAACCTCAGAAATGGCCGAAGCGTCGTCGTCCGCATCAACGACAGAGGCCCCTACGCCGGCAGCCGGATCATCGACCTCACCCGCACTGCAGCGGACCGGCTTGGCATGCGGGAGGCCGGCACAGCCCGCGTGCGCATCGCAAGCCTTGACGGCAAGGACGAGACGCCAAGAACAAGCATGCTGAAATAGCAGGGCTTTTCAGCCGAGTCTTCTCTGCTTCCGAAAAAAACAGTTTTTTCGTTGACAGGTCGGGACGTTCGGCGTAAGGTCTTTTCTTGCGTCGGGATGTAGCGCAGTCTGGGAGCGCACTTGAATGGGGTTCAAGGGGTCGCTAGTTCAAATCTAGTCATCCCGACCAGGAATTTCAGGGGGTTACGGTGAAGGCCGTAGCCCCCTTTCCTGTTGTTACGGGTTTGGCCCCACAATAGCTCCGCACCATCTCCTGATGAAGGCTGCGCAAACGTGCAGACATACGCCCCTCGCGCCCCCCTCACGGCCCTTGGACACCGCCCCGCCTGCCCTGCACAGCGTCTCTCCCTCCACGCTAATCACCTTGGAATACTCGCTTAACCCATTGAAAATAAACCATGTTGTTGCGAGGCAAGACCGTGCCATGCGCGAAGCTCGCGATGCAAGATTTCATGATTGGGAGCGGAGAGCAGAGCGTCCATGGCACGCTGCCACGGTCCCAGGAAACCGCCCTTCCGGCAGCAGGCGATCAAAGCGTTGCGCCACGCCCGTGCAGATTCGCCGTCATGATGAGCGGCAGGGTGTAGTTTTATTGATTCTCATTGACTAGAACTTGAGCTTCAGACTCTGGGCCACGGCGCTGGCAACGCCTGCATCGCCCGCGCTGTGCCCTTCGGTGACAATCTTGCCTGAACGCTCGAAGAGGGTAATCTGGCTCGAGCCCTGCGCGTAGCCGGCAGCCCTCGGCTTGCCGAAGATGGTGAAGCTGTAGCGGCCGCGGGAGCTGGAAATGGAGCTGACCTTGGCGCCCTCCATCTCGTACATCTCGTGGGAGGTCTCGGCCGCGTCCTTGACGCCTATGGGCTCCATGCTCACAAAGACGAAGCAGAAGCTGCGACGCTTTTTGTCCTCAAGACGCACGCCGCCCGACTGGCTCACGGGAACCACGTGCCAGTCGCGGGGAACGCGCAGGGTGAAGCGGCAAGCCTTGGGACCGAACTCCTGCACTGAGGAGTTGGCATCGTCGAGCAGGGCAAAGGCCGTCGCCCTGGGCCTGGAGGAACAGCCGCCGGCAAGGGCTGCACCGAGGGCAAGGACAAGGACAAGGGAGGCTCGGGCAAGTCGGCTGGCGGTCTGCATGGAAGGCTCCTTGCGGCTGGCATGCCGGGTCAGGCTAAGGTTCAGGAACAGCTCCAAGTTCTAGACAAGTTTGGCGCTTTCGGCAACAATCCCTCCGGCAGCGCGGACGGCGTCCCGCCACGCCTCCGGACAGTTCCGGAAGGCCCTTCCAGCCGCATCCGGAAGGGTGCTGGCGCTCTGGACGGCCGTTTTCCGTACGTCCCCTTGCGACAAGGAGTATAGCCCATGCAAAAACGCCTTCTGCTTTGTCTGGCCTGCCTCTGCCTGAGCTTCGCATCCCCAGTCCAGGTCCAGCCGGCCCCGGCGGGTCCGGCGGGTCCGGCGGATCAGGCACCCCCCGTGGCGGCCCAGCCCCAGAAAGTCCTCGTCACCTACAACGGCGCAAGCGTCCTCGCCCAGGCGAGCGTTCCCGTGCAGAAGGACGGCAAGAACGCCTTCTTCACGCTGCTCCTGCCCGAAGACGCGTCAGACGTCACCCTCCACGCCGAAGGCCATGAAATTTCCCGCATTGCCGAAGGCACGGCCATGCTGCCCACCGCGACGCCAGCCTCCGACATGCGCGCCAGGCTCCTGCTCGAGAAGAGCGTGCTCGACGGCCGCGTGAGCGCCCTCAAGGCCCAGGCCAAGGAGATCTTCAAGGATCCCTCCAAGACCGCCAAGGTGGAGGAACTCTACGCAGCCGTCGCCAGCGCCGAGGCCCGCATCGAGCACATCAACGCAGCCCTGAAGCGCTTCCCGGCCCAGAAGGCCACGGGCCGGCTCGTCACGGCCGTGCTGGCCGACGCGCCAAGCCAGGCCACGATCAAGGTCGCCTGCGGCTACACCCTCTCCTCCTGCGGCTGGACGCCCTCCTACGCCATCGACTGCGTTCCCGGCAAGGACGGCATGGGCGAAATCAGCGTCCGCCTCGAAGCCAACGTCGTCCAGCGCTCCGGCATGGACTGGACCGAGGCCGAACTCACCCTGGTTTCCGCCGACACCGGCGCCACGGGCCTGCCGAACCTGCACAGCTGGGTCGTCGGTGAAGAGCATGTCTACCGCAGCAACCGCAGGGAGATGGAAGACGCGGCTCCCATGGCCATGGAAGAGGCTTCGCCCCGCATGCGCAAGGCGGCCGCCCCGCAGGCCCAGGCCCATACCAGCGGCAGCTACGCCTCCTGGACGCCCTATGCCAAGGGCCTCAAGCAGGGAGAAAACCGCGTGCTCATCGCCTCCGACACCTGGAAGGAGCGCCTTGTCTGGCGCGCCAGGCCCCTGAACCGCGACGCGCGCGTCTTTCTCACCTGCGAGCACGAGTTCGACGGCAAGGCCTACTGGCCTGCCGGCCCAGCCCGCCTCAGCGTCGAGGGCGTGGCCGTCGGCCAGACCAGCTTCGCGCCCGCCAAGGGCAAGGTGCTCGTCTCCTTCGGCCCCGATCCCAGAGTCACGCTCGCCGCGGCCACCGAGCCCCGCAAGAGCGGCACGGAAGGCTTCATCGGCACCAAGAAGGTCTGGGAATGGGCCTGGACCTACACAGTGCGCAACGACAGGGAAACCCCCGTCAGCCTGCGCATCGAGCGACCCCTGCCGCAGAGCGCAGACAAGGAAGTGCTCGTGGAGCACACGGAAGAGCCGGCTGCCAGGACCGAAGACAAGGCCCTGGTCTGGGAGCTTGCCTGCGCGCCCCGCAAGAGCGTCGCCATCCGTCACGGCGTCAAGGTCACAGCGCCGGAAAAGAAGGACCTCTCCCCCTCGGCCCCGTAAGGCAGCCCCATTCCCTGCAAGGAGCAACGCATGCGCAAGCACTTCCTCTTCCTCGCCCAGGCCCTGGCCCTTTGCCTGCTGGCCTGCGGCCCCGCTTCCGCCGCCAGCGACCACGACGTCGGGGTTGCCCGCGTCGGCGTCGACATCAGCCTCAGCAAGCTCGTCAAAAAAGCCGATCGCGTCATGGACATAGGCGGCGAAGGCTTCTCCCAGCTCGCCTTCATTCCCGCCCAGGGCATGGAAACCATGGAGATCTTCCCGATCGAGGGCTGGGACGAAAAGACGGGCCTCCAGGTTGCGTCCAAGCCTGCCTACAGGAGCGGCGTCATCCCGAACATCGCGTATCTGCGCCGCATGACCATTCCCGAAGGCCTGCCGGCCTGCCAGATCTGCTTCTCAGGCCCAGCCCAGCCCCGGGTCTGCTGGGTTCCCGCAGAAAGCGGCAGGGACGGCTCGCTGGTGCTTTCCGCCGGCTTCAGGCTGGTGAAGTAGCCGTTCTCCCCCGTCACGCCCCTTCCGGCGCGCCTGCAGGGTCCCTTGCAGGCGCGCCTTTTCTTGCAATCCGGCCAGCTTGCCTATAGAGAGGACGCTAAATCCGCTCTTCGCTGGCCGTGTGCGCGCAAGCCCGTCTTCCGCAGGTCTCGTGCAAGCCTCTGCAGGCACCTGCCACGCATCGGCCACGCCTTCAGCAAGCCACAATCAGGGGGACGCCATGTCCATGCAGCCGGCGGCCAGAACGGCCGCGATCCTCTGCCTCAGCGTGCCGCTGGCGCTCTGCCTTCCCAGCACGCCCGCCAGAGCCGACTACGATGCCATCACCTCGGAGCCGCAGGCCGAACCGGCGCCCCCTGCCGACGTCCCCTTCTTCGGGGAACCGGTCATCGTGCCCGAGGAGCCGCCAGCACGGCCGAAGCCGGAAAAGCCCGTGCGGGCGGAACGGCAGAAAGAGCCGAAGGAGCCTGCCCCCAGCCCTCAGCAGGCCCAAAAGGCGGAAAAGCCCAAGCCCGTCCCCCAGGCGCAGGCAAAGCCCCAAAAGCCGAGGCCAGGCCGCCTTGAAATCCCGGCCGAGGCTCAGAAGAAGCGGGATCTCTCCTTCCTGGAGGGCTGCTGGTACTTCGAAGACGAGCTCATGAAGATAGACAACGCCCGGCACGACAACCACGGCATGGGCCGCGAATGGTACTGCTTCAACAAGCACGGCAAGGGGCGCTTCTTTTCGCAGTACTTGAAGTTCAACAAGCGATTCTCTGCGCCGGCCACGGCACGCTTCGGCCCGGGCGGCGAGGTCGTGATGGAGCATCCGGCCTTCCCGACCCTACCTGGCTACGTGTGCATGCGCGACATCGTGCAGTGTCGCGGCAAGGATGCCGGCACGCGCTGCTCGCGCTACACGCCTGACGCCAGACACCTGCCCAAGCGCGACAACATCCGCATCGTGCGCCGCTAGCCCTTCTGCCCCAGTCTGGCCCTGCCGGGCCCCTGCCTGGGTCCCTGCCTGAAGCAGAGACCTCAAGAAGCGCTTCAAGAACAGGCAGCCGCGCCGTCCTTGCGTTCTCCGATGCAAACGACCTCCAGCGCCCGTCGATGGCGCCGTCCCGTTCGGCCTGCCCAACGGTCCGCTCCAGCGCGCTGGCGCACCACTCGCTGAAGGCCATGCCCTCCTTGAGTCAGAGCCCGTCCCTGCACGGACAGCCCCGTCTGGCGCACAGCGCCGCAGGGACAAGGCAAGGGCGTGCACCCCTGATGCCCCTGATGCGGCATTGAGCTTTTCCGTTCTCAGCAGGCCGGCTTGCGGCGTTCGGGAGCCCCGTGCAGGAGGCGGCATGCCAGGCAGGGGCGCCGCTGGGGATCCCCTGCCTTCCAGAACCGGCAGAAGGCCAGGACCGGCTAGATGTTGAACTGGGGAACGGCGCGCTGGGATGCGTCGCGGATTTCGAAGAACTCGTGCTTCTGGAAGTGGAAGAGGGAGGCAACGATGTTGCTCGGCACCTGCTGGATGCGGTTGTTCTGGTCGCGCACGGCCGCGTTGTAGTAGCGGCGGGCCAGCTGGATCTCGTCCTCGAGATGGGAGAGCTCGTTCTGGAGCTGGAGGAAGTTGGCGCTGGCCTTGAGCTCGGGATAGCGCTCGGCCACCGCGAAGAGACGGCCAAGGGCCTGCTGCATGAAGCCCTCGGCCTGGGCGAGGGCCGCGGGGCCGGTCTGGGAGGCCTGCATGCTACGCGCGCGCGCTTCGGTCACTTCGTTCAAGGTGCTCTTCTCGTGGCCCATGTAGCCCTTGACGGCGTTGACCAGCGAAGGGACGAGGTCGTTTCGGCGCTTGAGCTGCACGTCGATGGAGCTCCAGGACTCCTCAACCGTGTTGCGCCCTGAGACCAGGCGGTTGTAGAGCACGGCGACGCCCCCGAGGACGACGCAGACGGCTGCGAGAACGGCGATGATCATGGGATCTCCTTGTCGTGTGGGTTGCCGGAAGGGATCCGGACTGCCGCCACGTTAGACGAAAAACGACCAGATGGAAAGAAAGCGCCAGCGCCCCAGCGCCCAGGATCCCGCGCATCCTCGCTCCAGAGCCTGCCGGCGTCATCCGGGATCTGTCGGGATCTGCCGGGGCCGGCACCCGGTCCGGATCCTCTGCCGCGGCGTCCTCCCTTGCTGAGCCTTTTGCCCGGTCCTGCGCCGCGTCCGCTTCCTGGCCCGCGCAAACGGCGCCCCAAACGCCACGCCGCCCGCAGGCAGGAGGCATACGGGCGGCGTGGAAAGGTGCAGGACAGGTTTGAGCTGTCCGCGTATCGTGAAGGCTATCCGCCTATCTTCTTGTGGCGCTCTTCGGCATTGCGGATGCAGTGGTAGTGGTAGAAGACCGGGAAGATGAGGCAAAGGACCATGTTCATGGGGCAGGCGAGGCCTTCGGCCTCGAGCCAGCGCTCGATGTAGCGCTTGGAGGAGATGGAGACCAGAAGCAGGATGACGAGTTCGGTGACGGTGACGGAGTAGAAGATGAAGGTGGAGAGCTCGTTCATCAGCAGGGCGCTGTCGAAGGCGTTCTCGGCAACGCTGCGCAGCATGAAGTCGTAGGAAGCGAAGAGGAAGATAGCGTTCCACATCATGAGCGCGATGCCAAGCAGAACCACGAAGGGCATGAAGCCGGCGCCGGGATACTGCTTCTTCAGCTTGCGGGCCATGTCGTAGCAGAAGAAGATGTAGAGGAAGTTGCCGGTCAGAAAGTTGATGAGCACGAAGTCAAGCGTGCGCATGCGTATCTCGAAGTTCCTGGCGCCGAAGGTTTCGTTGCGCTCTTCGAGGGTGATGCCCTCGCGGCTTTCGTTTTTCCAGGCGTAGAAACGCCATCCGCCCACCAGGGCGAACACGAACCAGATGCAGATAAAGGTGAAAATGTTCATTCGTCATCCTCCAAGGTATGATGACTAGCTGTTAGTGGTAAGGCAGACAGGAAGGCTCCCGTGCCCGGGCAATCCCTGCGGAAACCGAGTATACGCAAAAGATCTAGAAAATGCATCAACTAATCCTCGCATTTTGCTAGACCAAAGGTTCGAAGAGCAAAAAAGGCGGGCATTCCGGAAGGTCTTGGCCCGCCGGAATGCCCCCAAAGCCATGGGAGGCCCAACGCGCCGGGCTATAGGGCGCCGGCGCAGGCCTCGCTCTCGCAGGGGGAGCTTTCAAGCCCCCAGGCCTCGAAGGTCCGGGCGTTGAGTTCCACAAGATCCCCCTGCACGCGGAAGGTGGTGTCCCTGCCGTTGTTACGCACATGGATGTCGCGCCCATCGACGCGGATGACGCCCACGGACGTGCAGACGTCGTAGTCGGCCGCCGCCCCCTCTGCCGGCGACTGCACGCGGTGCACCGTGTCGAAGAACAGCCCTTCGGCGACCGAGTAGAGCACCGTCGGCCCCTTAAGGGTGACTTTGCCACTGGCGCGCTCGACGACTACGACGTTGCAGGGCAAGCCTGCGTCCTCGGCGAAGGCGGGCTGGACCGGCCAGGCAAGGGCCGGGGCCAGGCAGGCCAGGCAGGCGCCGAGGCGTCTCCAAGGAATGCAGTTCATCTTCCCTCCTCCTGAAGAAGGAAAAAGCTCCTGGATGGGCGGACGAGCATCTCCCCTTCCAGGGTCCTAGAGATACTGGGGCCGGAAAAGGCTCCTCTTGGCGACTATAGCCATGCCTGCGGGAGCTGTCATGCTCTTTTTGAAAAAACGTATCTTGTATCCCCGCAAGCATCCACATCCCTTGCTGGCCGGCGCGCCCACTCTGCTCAGCTCTGCGAAGCGGGCAGCCTCGCGAGCTTCCCTTCCGGCAGTTCCCCTTCCTGAGGACGGCCGTCCGGCTCCAGTCCGAAATCGAGATAGTTCCGGTCCTTTTTCCCCGCGTCTCGTACCCCTTGCGTCTGGTCGAACACCCTTGCCGCGTCCCTTCCCTTGCGGCAGTATCCTGCGGAAAACGGCGTCCTTTCAAGGACTTCTCGTCCACGTCCAGCCAGGCCCAGGTCTGCCGGCACGACCGGCGCTTCAAGGGGGAGCGCCGGGGACGTCCTGTCCGGCAACGGCCGGCAGGCTGAATAAGGCCCCGGGGCGAAGGCGCCGTCAATTCTCATTCCAGGGAGGAACCATGTCCTTAAGCTACAAAGAAATGGACGAAACCCTCATGCGCGAGCTGAGGCTCTACCACCATCCCGTCGCCGTCCGCTTCCTCTTCTCCGACGAAGAGGTCGAGGAGTTCAAGGCGAAGGCCCCGTCCTACTGCACGCCCATCAAGCCCCAGACCTTCTGCCAGTGGGAAGTGGGCGCCCGCATGCAGGGCAAGACCGTGCTCGGCACGGTGAAGAAGCTCTTCTGCACCAACGCCCAGTGCAGCTTCGGCTGGCACGACATCGACGAGGGCGAGATCGCAAGCCAGCTCAAGTACTGCTGGACCGCCGAGCAGGCCGAGCGCTTCCTGCGCTCCAAGCCCCGCCTGGACAGGGACAGCGCCAAGGCCGTCGCCGTCAGCCCCTTGGCCGACGCCGTCCTCGACCCGCACGTGGTCCACTTCTACTGCGACAGCCTCCAGGCCTACCACCTGGCCTGCGACTACATGGCTGCCACGGACACCCATCCCCTGCGCACCCAAGTGCTCATGAGCTCCTCGGCCTGCGGCGGCTGCGTGTGGTCCTACCAGGAGCAGACCTTCAACCAGTGTCCGCCCTGCTCCGGCTCCTACAATGCCGGCAAGACCGAACGCGGCGAGACCAACGTCTTCATCCCCGGCTCCCAGATTGGCAAGGTCGTCGAGCGCCTCCTGGCCCGCGTCAGCGCCACGGGCTCCAGCTCCATCACCAAGCCCGGCGATCCCTTCCCGGGCGGCGACATCTGCAAGAACTGCCCGCTCGTCCTCTTCAAGAAGGAAAAGTAGCCCCGATCTTCGCGCACCAGCACCAGACGCACCCGCACCAGGCGCACCAAGCGCCGTTCATAAGGAGACATGCACGTGGCAAAGCTCAAACCCCTCTTCTTCACCGCTCTCGCTCTGGCGATCTTCCTCGCAGGCCCGGCCCTGCCCGAGGCCTCCTTCGCCAACGCCCCCGCGCCGCAGCAGCAGGCCCAGCAGGATCCCGCCAAGGCCCAGCAGCCGGCCCAGGCCCAGGAAGCCAAATCCGACCCGGCGCCGGCAGCCCAGGCCCCCGCTCCCGCCAAGCCTGAAGCCGCCCAGGCGCCCGCGCCTGCCGCTCAGCCAGCCCAGGCCAAGGGCAACGACCGCCTGCGCAAGGCCATCGACGCCGGCGTCAAGGACGGCAAGGTCGATCCCAATGCCACGCCCGGCTTCCTCGGCATTCCCGGCGCCCCCAACGTCAACGTCGTCCTGGCCTTCTGCTGGGCCATCTGGGTCGGCTGGATCTTCTCCTCCGTCGGCGCCTTCGGCGGCGTCATGGCCTCGGTCGGCCACATCAGCGTCTACGGCCTCGGCGACTACGCGGCCTCCTTCGGCAAGGGCCATGCCATGAACAAGCTGGTGACGGACTCCATACGCGTGTCCAACCAGTGGATGGTCGGTACCTCCTCCCTCATCTCCTCCATCAAGTACTGGTCCCTGGGCCGCATTGTTCTGCCCCTCGGCATCGCCCTCGGCATCGGCTCCCTGGCCGGCTCCATCCTCACGCCCATCCTGAGCCAGGGCAAGGTCTCCTTCCGCGACTACGTGGGCTACTTCGGCATCTTCGTCCTCGGCCTTGGCATCTACCTGCTCTGGCAGACCCTGCCCATGGCCCGCGCCAAGAAGCAGAAGGCCAACGAGGCCGCCAAGGCCTTCGAGGCCATGGCCAAGCAGAACCAGGGCGACAGCACGGGCTCCCGCGTCAAGGTGCTCAGCGTCAGCCCCTCCAAGGTCCGCTTCACCTTCTGCGGCGTCGAGTTCGCCTTCTCCCCGCTCATGCCCATCATCGGCGGCTTCGTCATCGCCTCCGTGGCATCCTTCCTCGGCGTCGGCGGCGGCTTCCTCCTGGTTCCCCTGCTCACCAGCATCGCGCAGCTGCCCATGTACCTGGCTGCCGGCACCTCCGCCTTCGCCGTGCTCGTCGGCATGGTGACCTCCATCACGACCTTCATGTTCGGCGGCACGCCCGTGTACTGGCCCCTCATCGGCGTCGAGCTCGCCGGCATCGTTCTCGGCTCCTGGATAGGCCCCATGACGTCCAAGTTCATCTCCGACGTCTGGCTGAAGCGCCTCTTCGTCGTCGTTGCCCTCATCGTGGGCGTCAACTACGTTCTGCGCGGCTTCTTCGGCATGCGCCTCTGGTAGGCCCGGGCCCTTCGCCCACAACTTGAACCTCTGGGGAGGGGCCGGCCCCGCCGGCCCCTCCCCTCTTCCTTCGGCAAACGCTCCTGCATCCCCCCGACCGCGCTCCCGCAAGCTGCCATGGACTTCGCCTCCCTCGTTCCCGTCTGGCTCGACGCCTTCCTCATCGCCCCCTTCCGCTGGCCCGGCTCGGCGGAAGCCGGCCTCTGGCTCGGCTCGGCCATCCTCTCCTGCTACTGCCTCGTCCTGGGCGAGCTTTCTGCCATCCTCGTCTACCTCTGGCACCGCGAGCGCCTCGAGGCCATGCAGGCCGAGGTCATGCGCTGCCACAACCTCTCCGTGGACGCCATCCACGCCGGCGACAAGGATGCCTACCTCGCCATCAACAAGATGGCCCACGAGGAGTTCGGCAAGAGCTTCTTCGCCCAGGCCGGCATCGGCATGGCGAGCATCTGGCCCGTCCCCTTCGCTCTCGGCTGGCTGGCCCTGCGCTTCGAGGGCATCCCCGTCTACGACATTCCCGGCACCAGCCTCCATGCCGGCTACGTCTTCGTCTTCCTCACCTGCTACATCGCCCTGCGCGTGCTCCTGGCCAGAAACCGCAGGCGCCTCCCCTTCCTTGCCCGCATCGAGGCGCTCAAGGACAAGGCCCGCGCCGCGCGCGGCCAGGCCAAGCATTTCTAGTCCCGAGCCCGCCCGCCTTCCCGCCTCTTCCACTCATCCTTCACTCATCTTTTCTCCCTCTTTCCCGCCGTTCGCTGTCCTTCCCCCTTCCTGCCGGACTCCGCCCGCGGCCATGCCGTCTGCCTGCATCTTGCCGCTGCCCCTGTCCAGATGCGGGGAGAAGCCCGCTTCCGCCGGCACTTCCTTTGCCGTGCAAGGCGTTTCTCCGTAAGCCCAACGAGACTGTTCGCAAATTTTCCTGCATTTCATCGCAATATTCATTGACAATCTTCAAAACATCCTGCAAGCATGGCCATATCCACCATGACATACCTGCTGGACGCAGGGAACAAGCTCCATCAACTCTCAGGAGAGAAAGCATGAACGAAATGCAGAACGACGACGCCTTTATGCAGGCGCTTTCCATTACCCGCGCCCAGGCTGGCGTCCGCTCCATGACCGCTCAGGAAATTGTGGCCTACGCCAAGGAAGTTGCCCAGGGCATCCGCCAGATGCAGGGCGCGACCGCTTCTCCTGCCGGCGCCGTCGACCCCGCCGTGGATCCCAAGGACGCCGTCCGCGAAAGCACCGTTGTGTGCCTTGAGTGCGGCGCGAAATTCAAGATGCTCACGAAGCGCCACCTGGCCCAGCACGGCCTCACGCCTGACGAATACAAGGCGAAGTGGGGCCTGAAGAAGGGCACCTCCCTGGCCTGCAAGTCCTTGCAGCGCATGCGCCGCAAAAAGATGCAGGACATGCAGCTCTGGAGCCGCCGCAAGGGCTTCAATGGCGAGGGCGACACCAAGGAAGATGCCGAGTAGCCCCTGCCCTGCCCTCTGCGCTTCACCGGTTTTTCAGGCCTCCCTGCCTTCAGGCGGGGAGGCCGGCTTGTTTCAGGCTGGAGACAGGCTGGGTCCCGGCGCAGTGCCCGCCCCGGAAGGCAAGAGCCTGTCGCAGGCTGCGCCTATGGCAGGCAGACAGCCAAGCAGGAAGAAGGGGGATGCCGGCAAGGGAGGTCTGGCCGCAGGCGCAGGCGTGCTACCTGCCTGCACCGGCATGATCGGCTGACCGGCCTGACCAGCCTGAACGGCGCAGAACGCCCTGTTCCTGCGCGAGGCTGCTACTGCTGGAAGAGCGGCCGCTGTTCGGCCTTGGGCACCCACCACTTGTCCATGTTCCACGCGATGCCGGCCAGGGCCGGCTCTATGCCCTGGAAGCGCCGGTGCACCACGGGCAGGGCGTAGCCCACGTAGAGAAAGGCGTAGGGCTGCTCGGCGGCCAGGATTTCCTGCACCCGGCAGTAGATGCTGAAGCGCTCCTGGCGGTCTGCGGTCCTGCGCCCGCGGTCGAGCAGATCGTCGAGGCTTTTGTCCTTGAAGTGGGTGAAGTTGAGCCCGCCAGGCACGGCCTGCGAGGAGTGCCACACCTGGTAGAGGTCGGGATCCGGAGAAATGGTCCAGCCGAGGATGACGGCATCGAAAAGGCCCTTGTTCACGAACTCCCGGATGAAGGCAGCCCATTCCACGGTGCGCACCTGCACGTCGATGCCGAGCTTCTTCAGGTGGCTCTGGATAATGATGGCGGCCAGGATGCGCTCGGCATTGCCCTGGTTGGTCAGGATGGTGAAGGCAAAGGGCTTGCCGTCCCGGTCGAGTATGCCGTCGCCGTCGCGGTCCTCGAAGCCGGCCTCCTTCAGCAGCCTGGCCGACTCGGCAAGATCCTGCTCCACCGGCCTGAGCGTCGGGTGGTAGAAGGCCGTGCCCGGCTTGTAGGGCCCGAAGGCCGGCACGCCCTGGCCAAGCAGGGCCCCCTTGACGAGCTCCTCGCGACTGATGGCCCGCGACACGGCCCAGCGCACCCTTTTGTCCTTGAAGAAGGGATGCTCCATGTTGAAGCCGAGATAGACGTAGGCCGAGGCGAGGTAGCGGTACTTGCGGCAGTTCTCGTTCCATTCGGGGGTATTGGTCTGGCGCAGGTACTGCTCTGGGCTCAAGCCCATCATGTCGAGGCGACCGGCGCGCATTTCCATGAACATGGTGCCGGAGTCGGGAATGACGCGGTAGATGATCTGGTCGATGTGGGGACGGCCCATGAAGTAGGTGGGGCTGGCCTCCAGGGTGAGGCGCGAGCCCGGCTCCCAGGCCTTGAGGCGGTAGGGGCCGGCGCCGACGGGCCGGCGCGAAAAGGCGTGGCCGCGCACCTCCTGTCCCTCGAGGATGTGCCTGGGCAGGATGGCGGAGGCGAAGGAGGCCTCGGCCCTGGCGTAGTACTCGTCGTACACGGCCTCGAAGCGGTAGCGGTCGAGGGCCCGGATGCTCTTTATGCGCAGAAAGTCCTCGGCATAGGGGCTGGCCACCTTGGGGTCGGCCGCCGTCTGCACGGTGAAGACCACGTCGTCGGCGGTGAGCTCCACGCCGTCCTCCCACAGTATGCCCTTGCGCAGGGTGAACTCGAGCCTGCGGCCGTCGGGCGACACGGTCCAGCTTTCCGCCGCCCAGGGCTCGAGCTCCAGATTCTTGCTGTAGCGCAGGGGCGCCACGAGGATTTCGCCTGCCACCTCGTGGGAGGAGGCGTCCGTGCTGATGTAGGGATTGAGGTTGGAGGGCTCGCCTATGGTGCCGAGCACGATGCGCCCGCCGTCCACGGGCTTTCCGGGATCCGCTTCGCCGGCAGGCGCGCAGCTGGCCGCGCGGGGGAGGATCCACAGGACGGCGACAAGAAGGGCGACAAGAACGGCGGCATGGGCAGGCGCTGCGTGCCGTACGCCGGCAGGGAGGCAGTCTCGCATGGGCATGGTGTCAGCCTTGAAGCATTGTTATGGAATGCAGGATGGTGTGGCGAGAGGACGCGCGCCCCGGTCAGGCCGGGACGCCGGAGGGCAGTTTCCCCAGCCTTCGCGCCGGCGTCAAGGGAAAGCCGCGGCCGCGGCCCGCAAAGCCGGCAGGCGTTGACGCCAAAGCGTTCGCCGTGCGAAGCTTGCCGGCATGGCATGGCAAGCGTGGCAAGGAGGACGGCATGCCCAGAACGATCCCCGAAGAGGCAGACAGCACGCAAGACAGCACGGCGGCAGGCACCCCGCAGGCACAAAGCCCCCTGCTCCTCAGACACGCGGCCGAAGGGGATCTGCGCATCACGGCCCGCGGCGCCGAAGCCCTGCTCGAATGCATGCGCACGCGGGGGAAGTTCGGCTACGTCAAGGAAGACATCTTCTACGCCGTGCTGCTCCACCCCGCCAAGGTGCTGGACGGGCCCGACGGCCTCCAGCTTGTGGACAGTGACGGCCGGCGCGTCGAAATCGAAAGCCCCTCCGTGCTCTGCGGGGGCAAGACGCTCATCGTCAGGGGCAGGGCCGCAGGCAGGGAGCTTCCCGACCTCGTCGTGACGGCCCGCGATCTAGCCCGTCTTGCCTGCGATAACGACGGCGGCAGCTGAGCGCTGAAGCTTTCCAGCCCCCAGCTCCTGCCTTCAGGCCGGGGCGAAGACAGGGCGTGCCAGCTTGCGCTGCCTACGCTTTGTCCACCCAGGCATGCCTGCCCGTGGACACCAGACTGCCCCGGGCCTCCCTTCGTGCACGGAAGGAGGAAGGCCAGCGCCTTCTGGCAGGCCCTCTGCTCCAGCGACACGGCGCAGGCGGACGCCTGGAGGCAGCAGGCATGCCCCGCTCTCGAGGCAGACAGAAAACGCCCCGCACGGCACTCCTGAAAAGGCCATGCGGGGCGCATGCTGTTGACAGTATCCAGCCGCCGGTGCGGCGCGGACCTACTTCAGTTCGGAGAAGTACTTGATGGTGCGGACCATCTGGCTCACGTAGGAGCACTCGTTGTCGTACCAGCTCACGACCTGGACGAGGGTCTTGTCACCCATGGGCAGAACCTTGGTCTGGGAGGGATCGAAGATGGAGCCGGCGGTGCTGTTGACGATGTCCTGGGAAACGACTTCGTCGGTGCAGTACTCGAAGGACTCGGTTTCTTCCTTTTTCATCTGGGCGTTGACTTCCTCGACGGTCACCTTGCCGGCAACGACGGCGTCGAGGATGGTGGTGGAGCCGGTCGGCACCGGAACGCGCTGGGCGGCGCCGGAGAGCTTGCCGTCAAGCTCGGGAAGGACGAGGCCGATGGCCTTGGCGGCGCCGGAGGAGGCGGGAACGATGTTCACGGCAGCGGCGCGGGAGCGACGCAGGTTGCCCTTGCGCTGAGGGCCGTCGAGAACCATCTGGTCGCCGGTGTAGGCGTGGATGGTGGTCATGAAGCCGGACTCAACCGGGCAGAGGTCGTTGAGGGCCTTGGCCATGGGGGCGAGGCAGTTGGTGGTGCAGCTCGCGCCGGAGATGATCTGGTCGGAGGGCTTCAGGGTCTTGTGGTTGACGTTGTAGACGATGGTGGGCAGGTCCTTGCCGGCCGGAGCGGAGATGACGACTTTGCGGGCGCCGGCTTTGACGTGGGCCATGGATTTCTCTTTCGAGGTGTAAAAGCCCGTGCACTCGAGCACGACGTCGACTTTCAGCTCGCCCCAGGGCAGCTTGGAAGCATCGGCTTCCTTGTAGATCTCGATCTGCTTGCCGTTGACGGTGATGGAGGATTCGCCGGCCTCGACGGTGCCGGGGAACTTGCCGTGGGTGCTGTCGTACTTGAGCAGGTACGCGAGCATCTGAGGGCTGGTCAGATCGTTGATGGCGACGATGTCGTAGGCGGGATCGGTGCACATCTGGCGGAAGGCGAGACGGCCGATGCGACCAAAACCATTGATTGCAACTTTAACAGCCATGGGAGAATCCTCCTGAATAGGGTGAATTGGCAAGGTAGAATCCATGGGAAAGGCTCACCTTATGCATAGGCACAAGCCCGCCAAGAGTCAAGGCGAAAGGCCAGCGGCCACCGCTTCGGCCAAGCTTTTCCCAAGCCTTTCGCGGAGCCCGGCATCCGGGAGGGGGGCGGCAGGCAGGCTTCGCCCAACCAGCCCATTTTCACTTCTTTACGCTCCGGAAAAATTGGTCTATGAAGGAAACTGCATAGCTTTCAACGCAACCCACAGGATTCCCGCCTAGGCACAGGCCTCAGGCAGGGCGTCCGGGAGATCCCGTCATGCCAGGAATCGAACAAAACGAACTCAACGACCAGTCCAGCACCCCCATCCCCGCTGGCACCCCCCCCCGATCCCTCAATTCCGCGGCTTACCGCGGCAACACAGACGCCATGGTCCAGCTGATCGAGGCAGGCGCCAACGTCAATGCCAAGGATCTCTCCGGCGAGACGCCGATCTTCGCGGCCCTGCGCGGCGGCCAGGCTCAGGCCGTCGAAATTCTCATCGCGGCCGGCTGCGACATCAACGCCACCAACAGGCACGGCCGCACGCCCCTCCACTACGCCGCCCGCTTCAGCCGCACCGATTCCATAGCCCAGCTGATCGAGGCCGGCGCCGATCCCAAGGCCAAGGACAAGGCCGGCCAGACCCCGCTCCACCTCGCCACATCCCCGCAGGCCATACGCCTGCTGACAGCTGCCGGCGCCGATCCCAATGCCAAGGACAACGACGGCTGCACGCCCCTGCACACGGCAACGAATTCGGCCTGCGTCAGCGCCCTTGCCAAAGCTGGCGCCGACCCCAACGGCAAGGACGGCAACGGCTGTACGCCCCTGCACATCGCCACCCGCCGGGGCTCGGCCAAGGTCGTGGAAGCCCTGTGCGCCGTCGGCGCCCTGACCAACGAGATCAACAGCCAGGGGCTCACGCCCATGGCCTGCGCAGCCAACTGGCGCATTGCCGAAATCCTCTCTGTCCAGCACCGCCGGCACCAGGAAGATCAGGGCATCTTCACCTTCTAGCCGCAAGGGTCATGGCACCATGCGGCTGACCCTGCTCGGTACGGGGCACGCCATGACGACGGCGTGCTACAATACCTGCTTTGCGCTCACCGTTCAGGGCCGCCATCTGCTGGTGGACGGCGGAGGTGGCTCAGGCCTGCTCGCCCAGGCCAAGGCCGCCGGCATCGTCTGGCGGGACGTGGACGCCATCTTCTGCACCCACAAGCACATCGACCACCTGCTCGGCGTCATCTGGGCCGCGCGCGCCATCATGCAGGACATGTTCCGAGGCACAAGAGAGCGGGATCTAGCCATTCTGGCCCACCCCGAGCTGGCGGAGCTCATCGCCCGGCTCCTCAGGGAGCTCATCCGCGAGGAAGAAGCCTGCCTTGTTGGTTCGCGCGTGCACATCCAGCCCCTTGGCGACGGCGAGGAACGCCGCCTCCTCGGCAGGCGGACGGTCTTCTTCGACATAGGATCAGACCAGGACAAGCAGTTCGGCTTCGCCATGGATCTAAAGGGCCCCGCGCCTTCCCATGGCCCCGGTGATCCCGAGGAGCCGGGCCGGCTCGTCTGCCTCGGCGACGAACCCCTGCACCCGGCCGGCGAGCGCTACGCCAGAGGAGCCTCACTGCTCATGCACGAAGCCTTCTGCCTGGCCTTGGAGGCGGAGCGCTTCCATCCCTACGAAAAGCGCCACTCCACGGCCAGGGAGGCATGCCTGAACGCGGCCCGCATGCAGGCCAGGGCCGTCCTGCTCTACCACACCGAAGACAGCTGCCTTGCCCAGCGCAAGATGCGCTACCAAGCTGAAGGCAGGGAGGTCTTCGGCGGCGCCATCTACGTTCCCGACGACCTCGAAAGCCTGGAGCTGGACGAGGACAGCCCTTGACGGCGCGGACCGGAACGGATGCCAAGGCGTGCGAAAAGGAAAAATTCTTACTTTTTAGCGATTAGCTCTAGACTTTTCGCTGACAGCCGCATAACATAGTTCTAGGCTAGTGTTAGATTCTGCGCAGGGCAGATCAGGCGCGCCCGGTCCCGCTTGGGACCGGCACCACCCCTCTCCTCTCCCCTCTCCCGCACCGCCGCACCTGTCCTGCCGGAAAGCGACTGTCCTCCCTACGGACAGCCGCGTCAGCACGCGGCGCTTCAGCAAGGAAGCGGCCCCGGCTTTCCGCATAACCGAAAGTCGCCCTTCCTCACCAAAGTCGCGCGCCAACCAGCAAGCTAAAGGATTGTGCAATCCGCCACTGCCAGGCAAAGGGGCAACGTCATGTACAGCGTGGACGACCTCGTCGTCTATCCGGCCCAGGGCGTGGGCAAGATCAACGGCATAGACAGCAAGCTCATGGGAGGCGCGCACTGCGACTTCTACAGCGTGCGCATCCAGCACAGCAACATCACCCTCATCGTCCCGGTCAAGAACGCCCAGAATGTCGGGCTGCGCCGTCTGGTCACCAAGGACACGGCGGCAAGCATTCTCGATGCTCTGCGCAACGGCACGGAGAAGGCCGTCTACGTCGGCCAGAACTGGAACCGCCGCTTCCGGGAGTACACGGACAAGATGAAGAGCTCCGACCTCAACGTCGTGGCCGGGGTGCTGCACGAGCTGCTCGTCATCGGGCGCAGCAAGGAGCTTTCCTTTGGCGAGCGCCGGCTCAAGGATCAAGCCATGGCCCTCGTGGCGGGCGAGCTCGCTGAAGTGCTCGGCATGAACGAAGCCTCGCTCAGGCGCTCCCTGGCCGAGCTCTACTCGCCCCTGCCCCCTCCGCAGGGCTCCGCCTCGCCCTCCGGCAAATCCCGGGGCCAGGGCAAATCCGTCCGCTAGCGGCAGACGGTCCTTCTGGACGCGCTCCCCGCCTCTGAACGCCTCCCTCTTTTCCCTTTCCCCTTCCCCTGGGCGGCATCCCCGCCGAGGCATCTTCCCTCTTCAGCGACATGCGCTGCAAGCGCTATCAGGCCCACGGTCCAGAACGGCGTCCGGAACGGCAGTCCGGACGCCGTTCTCTGCGCTGGGGGACGTCCCGAGAGGCAGCCCGGACGCCGTCTCTGCGCTGGAAGGTCCTGGATGCGCCAGGCGACATGCTCACGGCGGACCAGACGGGCCCTGGGGCAGACTAGACGGTTCATGACGGACCATGCAGAGGCATGGCGGGAAAGCCCGCTCCCGTGTACAATGGCGAAGCCGGGGGCCCCCGCCCCTGGCGAGACACGCCACCCGAAAAGGAGATGACCATGCCCCGCATCGAGATAGACGCCTCGAAATGCCTTGGCGACGGCCTCTGCGCCGAAGCCTGCGTGGCGCACTGCCTGAAGCTTGAGGACGGCAGGGCCGTCGTTTTGCCCCAGGCAGAACGCTTCTGCATAGCCTGCGGCCACTGCTTCGCCGTCTGCCCTGCTGGCGCCGTCAGCCTGGACGGCACGGATTCCGCCCAGGCCGAGGCCGCAGACACGGCAAGCCTTGCGCCCGACGCTCTGGCCAGGCTTGTGCGTTCGCGCCGCTCCCTCAGGCGCTTTGCCGACAGGAAGGTTCCGCGCGAACTGGTCGAAAAGGCCCTCGACGCCGTGCGCTGGGCGCCGACGGCCGTGAACCGGCAGGACATAGGCTGGATAGCCCTGGACGATCCGGCCCGCATCCGGGCGCTGGCCGCCTGCGTCGTGGACGCCATGCGCAGCTGCCCCGGCCGGGAGGGGGAATGCCGGGCCTTCGACGCCGGTCGCGACGTCATCTTTAGGGACGCACCCCTTGTCCTCTTCGCCCACGCGCCGCGCGAGCCCCTGGGCCTGCAGGCCCAGGACTGCACCATAGCCCTCACCCTGCTCGAGCACCTGTTCTGCACCATGGGGCTCGGCACCACCTGGGCCGGATACGCCGTGGCCACGGCCATGCAGGCGCCTTCCGTGGCGCGCTTCCTCGGCCTTGGCGAGGACAGGAACGTCTTTGCCGGCTGCATGGCGGGCTGGCCCGCCATAGGCTACCTGCGCGTTCCGCCCCGCAGGCCCCTCAGACTGACCTGGATCTAACGGTCCGGCACGGGCGGCCTGAATATGACCGCCCAGCGCTTGGGTCCGCGCCCGAAAAATGTGCGGACATGCGCTTTTGTGCAAAAGAAGCCTTTACACTTGACTTAAAATCGCCTAAGGGTACACTTTTTCAGAGCGGACTGCCCGGCAGCCGTTCCTGACGGCTTTTCCGGCGTCCACAAAGACGCCTGCGGCAAGGCGCGTGCAGGGGCCGGCGGGACCGGAGCTTTCCGCATAACACCACCACGCTCGGGCCGGATGAGGGACTGGCTCTCCTGCGCCCGCAAGGAGTCTTCATGGGCAGCAATCTTGGAAACCCGGTTCAGGATCTCGACCGTCTCCTGCATACCGAATGGCTTTGCTCCAACAAGGCCGGCGACTACGCCTCGGGGACGGTGATCGGCTGCAACACGCGTCGCTACCACGGCCTCCTGGTTGCCAACGTGGAGCGCTACGGCCGGCACGTCCTGCTCTCCAACGTGGAGGACTGGCTCGTCGCCGCGGGCCAGACCTATCCGCTCTCCTCGCGCAGCCACCCCGGCACCATGTACCCCCAGGGCCACGTCCAGCAGACGGACTTCGCCCGCAGGCCCTGCCCCACCTTCACCTTCGAGTGCGGGCCCTACAAGGTGACGCGCTGCGTGATGCTGCGCCAGGACCAGCACGCCTGCCTTCTGCGCTGGAGCGTAGAGACCCGCGACAGGAAGCTGGCCAAGGAGCCGGTGAAGCTTCAGGTGGCGCCCCTGCTGGCCTACCGCTATGCCCACAACCTCACCCACGCCAACATGGATCTGCAGGTGAAGACCTATCCGGCCCGCCACGGGTTCAAGATCCAGCCCTACAACGCGCTGCCGCCCTTCTTCGTCCAGGTCGAGGGCGACTTCGACTTCCTGCCCTCGCCCGACTGGATCTACAACGTCGAATACCTCAAGGAGGAGGAGCGCCTGCTCGAGCACACCGAGGACGTCTTCTCCCCCGGCGTCTTCGAGATCACGCTCCTGCCTGGCCAGAGCGTCTACCTGCAGGCCGGCACGGACGAGAATCTGCCGAAGCGCGGCGAGCCCGACACCCCGGACTTCATCTCCAGCGTGTGGGAGCGCGAGATGAAGGTTCGCTGGGAGCGCCATCCCGACAGAGAGACCCTGCTGGACTACCTCTGCTCGGAAAGCCACATCTTCCTCATCAAGGACGCCATGGCGGGCGACACCCTGCTCGCCGGCTACCACTGGTACGGCACCTGGGGCCGCGACACGCTCATCTCCCTGCCGGGCATTGCCTTCCAGGCCGGCCGCATCCAGCAGGGCGCCAGCATACTCAAGCGCATCACGGCCCACATGTCCGACGGCCTCGTGCCCAACTCCTTCAGCCACAGCGGCCGTCCCTACGGCTGGGACGGCGTGGACGCCTCGCTCTGGTACGCCTGGTGCTGCCAGCAGCTGGCTGCGGCCGCCCAGGCGGGATCCAAGGAGGACAAGGAGGCCTGGAACGAGATTGCCGGCTACTGCGCCGACGCCGTCTACAGCATCGTCGACGCCTACCGCAACGGCCGCGTCCACTTCGTGAGCTGCGACAAGGAGGGCTTCCTGGACGTGGGCACGCCCACGACCAACCTCACCTGGATGAACATCCAGGTGAACGGCAGGCCCGTCACGCCGCGCTGGGGCTATCCCGTGGAGATGGAGGCCCTGTGGTACAACACCCTGGCCTACGCCCACAAAATGGCCCTCAAGCGCCATGATCCCGATCCCTGCCCGGCCAAGGAGCTGGCCCGCATGCGCAAGGTCTTCGAGAAGCGCTTCCTCAAGGAGGACGGCACGCTCTACGACGTGTGGCGCAGCATGGACGACGGAGGCCCCGACGGCACCATACGCCCCAACCAGCTCTTTGCCTTCTCCCTGCCCGAGCCGCCCATGGATCCGGCCAAGGCCGGCCCCGTGCTCGCCCTGTGCCAAGAAAAGCTGCTCACGCCCTTCGGCCTGCGCACCCTGAATCCGGAAAACGCCGAATTCAAGCCCAAGTACCGCGGCGACATGGCCGACCGCGGCCAGGCCTACCACCAGGGCACGGTGTGGCCCTGGCTGCTCGCCCCCTACTGCGAGACCCTGCTCAGGCATGCGGAAGCGGCCGGCGGCGCCAAGGCCATGGCCAAGGCGGCCAAGGACCTGCTCGCCACGGTGGCGCCGCTCTTCTCGCGACACCTCAGCGAAGCCGGCCGAGGCCACATCTCCGAACTCTTCTCCGCCACGGCGCCGCATAACGCCCACGGCTGCGTCGCCAAGGCCTGGAGCGAAGGCGAGGTCATCCGCATGCTGAAGATGCTCAAGGCCTGCGACCCTGAGACCTACGAGCGCTGGGAGAAGCGCCTGCACTGGAGGAACAAGTAATGCGCGTACTCATGTTCGGGTGGGAGTTCCCGCCCTACGTCAGCGGAGGCCTGGGCGCAGCCTGCGAAGGCATGGTGCACGCCCTCACCTCCCGCGGCACCGAGGTGGTCTTCGTCATTCCCAAACTCAGGGCCGGCGTCGGCGCCGACCAGCCGGCCGGGCTCACCATGCGCGGCGCCTCCGGCACCGTGCTCTCCGGACCTGCCGGCAAGGTGACGAGCGTCATCGAGAACACCTCGAGCTACTGGCGCCGCAACCTGCGCATCGAGTCCGTGGACTCCTGCCTCGTGCCCTACTGCTCTCCCGAGTTCTACGCCCAGATGCGCGAGAGCATCGTGAAGAGCGAGCAGACCAGCACCGAGGAGCGCACGGTGACCATTCCGGGCACGGGCGACAAGGTCATCACCCTCGAGGGCGGCTACGGCAGGGACCTCATGAGCGAGGTCTACCGCTACAGCCTGGCCGCCCAGAAGCTGGCCATGACCGAGGACTTCGACGTCATCCACTGCCACGACTGGATGACCTATCCGGCCGGCATCCTCGCCAAGAAGCTCACGGGCAAGCCGCTGGTCTGCCACGTGCACGCCACCGAAGCCGACCGCAGCGGCACCAACATGAACAGCGTGGTCTCCCACATGGAATGGGAGGGCCTCACGGCCGCCGACAAGGTGGTGGCTGTCAGCCACTTCACCAAGGATCTCATCATGCGGGTCTACCAGATACCCGAGGAGAAGATCGAAGTCGTGCACAACGCGGTCTCGCGCAGCGAGGCCGAGTCCGCCTACCACAGCATGGAGCGCGGGAGCAAGGCCAAGCAGGTGCTCTTCATGGGCCGCGTGACCTTCCAGAAGGGCCCCGACTACTTCGTCGAGGCCGCCCGCCTCGTGCACAACGTCATGCCCGACGTGCGCTTCGTCATGGCAGGCTCCGGCGACATGCTCCGGGCCATGGTGGCGCGCGTGGCCAAGTACCGCCTCGGCCACAGGTTCACCTTCACCGGCTTCCTCAAGAAGGGCGAGGTGGACCGCATGTACGCCTCGAGCGACCTCTACGTCATGCCCAGCGTCTCCGAGCCCTTCGGCATAGCGCCCCTGGAGGCGATGGTGTACGATGTGCCCGTGCTCATGAGCAAGCAGTCCGGCGTTTCCGAGGTCATAGCCAACGCGCTCAAGGTGGACTTCTGGGACGTGCGCAAGATGGCCGACCGCATCTGCGCCGTCCTCGCCTACCCGGCGCTGGGGCGCCTCATGGTGCGCAACTGCGCGAACGAGCTCAAGAACATCCGCTGGGAAAACGCCGCGGCCAAGCTGGAGCGCGTCTATGCCGCTCTCGCCGCAAGGGGGAACTAAATGCCTTCCGTCTGCTTCTACTTCCAGGTCCACCAGCCCTACCGCCTGCGCCACTACTCCTTCTTCGACATCGGCCACAACCACATGTACGAGGACGACGACGCCAACAGGTCCATCATGCTCAAGGTGGCGAAGAAGTGCTACCTGCCCATGAACGACCTGCTCCTGCGTCTCGTCGAGCGCTGCGGGAAGGACTTCAGGTTCAGCTTCTCCCTGTCCGGCGTCTTCATCGACCAGATGGTGCAGTTCGCGCCCGAAGTGCTCGAGAGCTTCCAGAAGCTCGCCGACACCGGCTGCGCGGAGTTCCTCTCCGAAACCTACGCCCACTCGCTCTCCTTCCTCTTCGACATGGAGGAGTTCAAGGAGCAGATCGACGTCCACGACGCGCTGGTCAAGAAGCACTTCGGCCTGACGCCCACGGCCTTCAGGAACACCGAGCTCATCTACAACAACGACATCGCCCAGGCGGCCGAGGAGAAGGGCTTCAAGGCCATCCTCACCGAAGGCGCCGACCACGTCATCAACTGGCGCAGCCCCAACTTCGTCTACCAGCCCGGCAACTGCCGCCGCATCAGGCTGCTGCTCAAGAACTACCGGCTCTCCGACGACATCGCCTTCCGCTTCTCCAACAGGGCCTGGGAGGAGTACCCGCTCTCTGCCGAAAAGTACATGTCCTGGCTCGCGGCCCTCAACGGCCAGGGCGAGACCATCAACCTCTTCATGGACTACGAGACCTTCGGCGAGCACCAGTGGGAGGAGTCGGGCATCTTCGACTTCATGGACGCCCTGCCCGAGCTCGTGCTCAAGCACCCCGACTTCTGCTTCGCCACGCCCACGGAAGTGGCCGAGAAGTGCTCGCCCATGGCCCGCCTCGACGTGCCGAACTTCATCTCCTGGGCCGACGCCGAGCGCGACCTCACGGCCTGGCGCGGCAACGACCTCCAGGACGACGCCATGGAGTCCATCGCCCGCCTCGAGGCCGGCGTGAAGCGCACCGGCGACGAGGGGCTGCTGCGCACCTGGCGCAGGCTCACCACCTCCGACCACTTCTACTACATGTGCACCAAGTTCTTCTCCGACGGCGACGTGCACAAGTACTTCTCGCCCTACGACTCGCCCTACGACGCCTACATCTTCTACATGAACGTCCTTGCGGACTTCGAGCAGACGGTGAAGCAGCGCCTGGGCAGGCAGGTCTAGGCCAGGCTTTCCCTTAGGCAGCATGACCTCCCGGGCCCGCCTCGCGCATGCCAAGGCGGGCGCCGGGATTTTCCATTTTTCGTCACGAGCCGCGAGCCTCGGCCTAGCTTGCGCCGGCGCTGGCCGCAAGGCCCCGAATTCAACGACAATTCTACGACATGGATCGCGCGATCCGGCAACCTTCCCTTTCCCTTAGGAGCATTGAATGGACTACGGCAACATCACCCTCTTCGAAACGTCGTGGGAAGTCTGCAACAAGGTCGGCGGCATCTACGCCGTCGTGAGCAGCAAAGCCCTGCAGGCCATCGACAACTTCGGCGAGAACTACTGGCTGCTCGGCCCCGACCTCGGCAACAACGTCGACTTCGAGGAGAGCAGCGACCCGCTCATCGAGTCCGTGCGCAAGATTCTGCACGCCCACAACCTCCAGTGCCGCCTCGGCCGCTGGAAAATCCCGGGCAACCCCAAGGCCATTCTGGTCAGCTTCAAGAACCGCTACGACCAGAACCAGCTGCTCTTCGAGTACTGGAAGGCCTTCAGCGTGGACTCCATGTCCGGCGGCTGGGACTACGTCGAGCCCGTCATGTTCGCCACGGCCTGCGGCGAGGTCATCGCCACCCTCTACCAGCACCTGCTCGAGCCCATCGGCTCCCCGGCCATAGCCCAGTTCCACGAGTGGATGTGCGGCGCGGGCCTGCTCTACCTCAAGCGCCACTGCCCGCCCGTGGGCACGGTCTTCACGACCCACGCCACCATGCTCGGCCGCTCCCTTGCCGGCAACGGCAAGGACCTCTACAGCATGCTGGACAACCGCCAGTTCGACCCCAGGCGCGAGGCGTCCTCGCTCGGCATCACGGCCAAGCACTCCATGGAATGCGTCTCCGCCAGGGAGGCCGACTGCTTCACCACGGTGAGCGACATCACCGCGGAGGAGGCCAGCGTCGTCCTTGGCCGCAAGCCCGACATCGTCACGCCCAACGGCCTCGACCTGCGCGTCATTCCCGACTTTGCCGTGGATCGCGATCGCCCATCGGCCTACCGCGCGGCCATCCTGGCCAGCGCCAGCCGCCTGCTGCGCCGGGAGCTGCCTGAAGACACGCGCATCGTGCTCATCTCCGGGCGCTACGAATTCCACAACAAGGGCGTGGACGTCTTCCTCGAAGCCCTGGCCAAGGTCAAGCACGATCTGGCCAACTCCTCCACCCACGTGCTCGCCCTGTGCTGCGTCATGGGCGGCTACACCGGCGTCAACGGCGATGCCGTGAGCGGCGACGCCGCCCGCATGCCCTCCGACGGCGGGCAGTGGCTGTGCTCGCACCACGTGCACAATCCGGCAGGCGACGAAATCCTTGCCGCCTGCCGCCGGCTCGGCCTGGACAACATGCCCGGCAGCCACGTGTCCGTGATCTTCAACCCCGCTCTGCTCAACGGCCGCGACGGCTTCCTCAACCTGCCCTACGAAGAGGTGCTGGCGGCCTCCGATCTGGGCGTCTTCCCCTCCTGGTACGAACCCTGGGGCTACACGCCCGAGGAAAGCACGGCCTACGCCGTGCCCACGGTGACGAGCGACCTGGCCGGCTTCGGCCTCTGGGTGCGCACCTTGCACGTGGAGGACGCCAAGGCCACGGGCGTCACCATCCTGCAGCGCCGCCAGAAGCGCTTCGAGGACGTGGTCGTCGACCTTGAGCACGCCATCCTCGCCGTCTGCGGCTTCGGCGCCGAGGAGATGACGGCCCTGCGCAAGGCCGCCCGCCATACGGCAAGCCTCTGCGACTGGACCGAGTTCTTCCCCTTCTACATCAAGGCCTACAACCTGGCCCTGGGCAAGGCCCTCGAGCATGGCGCCGAGCTGCGCGAGGCCGTCTCCGACCACGCCACCCACATCTTCATGGACCAGTCGAGCCTCACGCCCCTGCTCCACGCCTTCACGGCCCTGACGAAGCTGCCCAAGTCCGTCTCCCGCCTGCGCGAGCTCGGATCCAACCTCTGGTGGTGCTGGCATCCCGAATGCTGGCAGCTCTTCCAGCGCATCAACCCCGAGGTCTGGGAGAGCTCCAACCACAACCCCCTGCAGTGCCTCGAGGAGGCTTCCGACCAGGCCTTCTCGGACATGGTCTCCGACTCGGCCTCCCTCGCCCTCTACGAGGACACCCTCGCCAAGTTCGACGAGTACATGGCCAGGCCCCTCAACGAAGAGGAGACCGTGACCGCCAGGCACCCCATCGCCTACTTCTCCACCGAATACGGTCTGCACGAGTCCCTGCCCATCTACTCGGGCGGCCTCGGCGTCCTTTCCGGCGACCACCTCAAGAGCGCCAGCGACATGAACATCCCGCTGGTCGCCATCGGCCTCTTCTACCGCTACGGCTACTTCCGCCAGCAGATCGACAAGAACGGCCGACAAGTTGCCGTGTACCCTGAAAACGACGTCGCGGCCCTGCCCCTGGAGGCCGTGCGCGGCGACGGCGGCGAGCAGCTCGAGATCAGCATCCAGCTGCCCGAGCGCCGGCTCTTCGCCCGCGTCTGGCTGGTCAAGGTCGGCACCATCCCCCTCTACCTGCTCGACACCAACCTCGAGAAAAACACCCCCGACGACCGCAAGATCACCGACACCCTCTACGTGGCGGACCGCGACTTCCGCGTGCGCCAGGAAATCCTGCTCGGCATGGGCGGCGTGGAGCTGCTCGAGGTCCTCGGCATCCGTCCCTCGGTCTTCCACATGAACGAAGGCCACTCGGCCTTCCTCATCCTGGAACGCATACGCCGCTTCGTGTGCAAGCTTGGGCTCTCCTTCAAGGAGGCCGGCGAGATCGTGCGCTCCTCCTGCGTCTTCACCACCCACACCCCCGTGGAGGCCGGCAACGAGCGCTTCCGCCGGGAGCTCATGGCCAAGTACTTCGCCGGCTACGCCAACAACGTCGGCATCACCATGAACGAGTTCCTGGATCTGGGCCGCATGGAAGGCGGCAACGCCGACAACTTCGAGATGACCGTCCTCGCCCTGCGCTACTCCGCCCGCGCCAACGGCGTCTCCCGCCTGCACGGCGACGTCTCCAGGCACATGTGGCAGAAGCTCTGGAAGGGCATGCCCATCGCCGAAGTGCCCATAGGCCACGTCACCAACGGCGTGCACATGCCCTCCTACGCCGGTCCCGAGATGGCGGATCTGCTCGTCAGGAATCTCGGCAGGAACTGGATGGATCTCTCGGCCAAGGCGCCCGGCTGGTACAAGTTCGCCTCCGTGCCCGACAAGACGCTGTGGCGCATCCGCCTCTTCCAGAAGGCCTGCCTGCTCGACCTCGTCAGAAGCAAGATGCCCGAGTTCTACCGCAAGCTCGGCGTGAGCCGCGAGGACAGCAAGCTCGCCATGTCGCGCCTTTCCGAGAACACCCTGCTCATCGGCTTCGCCCGGCGCTTTGCCCCCTACAAGCGGGCTAACCTCCTCTTCGCCGACATCGAGCGCCTCGACCACCTGCTCTCCTACACCGAGCATCCCGTGACCCTGCTCTTCGCCGGCAAGGCCCACCCCGCCGACGGTCCGGGCATGGACATCATGCAGGAAATCATCCGCCACTGCACCGAGAAGCGCTTCCTCGGCCGCATCTTCTTCCTGGAAGACTACTCGCTGGCCATCTCGCGCCTCATGGTCCAGGGCTGCGACGTGTGGCTCAACAACCCCAGGCGCCCCTACGAAGCATCCGGCACCTCTGGCCAGAAGTGCGCCATCAACGGCGTGCTCAACCTCAGCATCTCCGACGGCTGGTGGTGCGAAGGCTACAACGGCAGCAACGGCTGGAACATAGGTCCGGTCGTCACCCGCGTGGAGAGCAGCGACACCCAGAACGACTACGCCGATGCCGAGTCCCTCTACAATCTCCTCGAGGAGCAGGTCATCCCGCTCTACTACTACCGCAACCAGGACGGCGTGCCCACGCGCTGGGTGCAGTACGTCAAGGAGTCCATGCGCACCCTCATCCCGAACTACTCCTCCCACCGCATGGTGCGCGACTACCTCGACATGTACTACGAGCCCACCGCCATGCGCCACAGGAGCATGCTCTCCGGCAACTTCAAGAACGCCAAGCGCATCTGCGCCTGGAAGGAGGAAATCCAGGTCCGCTTCAGCACCCTCAAGGTCGGCCTGCTGCGCGTGGACGGCATGGAAGGCGACACCTGCAACGCCGGTCAGGACATCCACGTGACCCTCAGCCTCGATCCGGGCGTCATGAAGCGGGAGGAAATCCTCGTGCAGCTGGTCGTCGGCCCCTGGGACGGCGCCAACTTCATCGAGACGCCCGACATCGTCCCGCTCTCCTACGAGCGCACCACGAGCGACCAGAGCATGGTCTTCTCGTGCAACTACCAGACCCGCCACAACGGCTCGCATGCCTACGGCGTGCGCGTCATTCCCATGATTCCGGAACTGGCCAGCTACCTAGACAGCCATCTGGTCGTCTGGGCCTAAGCTCCGCCGGGATCTGAGCCAGGAGGCCGCAGGGCCGCCCGGCAGAGCAAAGCAGCATCAAGGGCCGCGGACTTCCCCGCAAGCGGAGGAAGCCTGCGGCCCTGCCATGCGCTTGAGCCCGCGCCAGGCCAGACAGATCAGGTCTGGACAGGAAACCGGGCTAGAACTTGTAGATGAGGCTCACGTTGACGTTCCAGAGGTCTTCGGTGCTGTTGGCGTGGCGGTAGGCCCCGCCCTTCGTGAAGCCGCCCCAGACGCTTCTGGAGTTGTCCAGCCACAGGGCGATGTAGTTGGCTTCCACGAGCAGGCGGAGGTTGTCGTAGATCTGCCAGGTGGACATGAGGCCCACTTCGAAGGCCCTGTCCTTGTCGGTGAGGTAGAGGCCGTAGTCGACGGTGTTGAAGTCGGGCGCCGAGGTGTTGGGCGTCAAGATCTTGTAGGGCGAGGCCGCGCCCTTGATGTAGCGCGCCATGTCGGAGGAGCTGGTGCCCTGGTAGTAGTTGACGTGCAGGGTGTGCTTGAAGTTCTCGACGAAGCTCACGTCCCGCACGCGCAGGCCCACGCCCCAGGTGCCGGACAGCGTCTGGCCGAGCACGCCGTCGCGACCGAGGGTCCAGGTGGCCATGGTGGCGATGGAGGTCAGGCCGCTGGTGCTCTCGTTGTTGCCGCCGATGCTGGGCAGGCGTTCGGAGCCGTTCGTCGGATCGTCGTCATCGCCGGAGCTGTACCAGCCGTAGATGCCGGGCGTGCCCCAGTCGAACTTGTACTCGGCCAGCAGGGCCGCGTAGAAGCCCCTGCGGTCGAGGGCCTCCTCGCCGGTGGCAATGGAGCCGTAGTTGAAGCTCCAGGCCAGGCGGAAGGGATCGCAGCCGGTGAATTCGCCGGTGAGGCCTGCCCAGATGGCCCCCGCATAGGCATTGGAGCGGTCCCTGCCTCTGTCGGCATAGGCCGCGGGCGCCAGGCCGAAGCCCCAGCCGCCTCCGCTGTCGACGTCCTTGCCGTAGTACCAGTAGCGGTTGTTCTTGTCGTCCCAGGTCCGGAAGGTGTTCTTGCCTATCATGCCGCCCATGACCCAGGGCGTCAGCTTGAAGCCGTCGAAGTTCAGGGCAAGGAAAAGGCCGAAGAAGTCGGCATTGTCGAGATAGCTGACGGTGCCCCGAGCACCGCCGTCCCAGTTGTCGTTGAAGGGCCGGGCCCAGAAGGCGGTCAGGGCGACGTTTTCATTGAAGGGCGCGCTCACGCTGATGCCGGCCACGTCTGCATCGAAGACCTGCGAGGCCTCCGTGGCGTAGTCGGGCAGAAAGATGCGCTGCAGTCCCATGCGCACTTTGACGTCCGTGTCCGGCACCTTCCAGTCGAGGTAGCTGTGCTTGATCTTGATGATCTTGCCGTCCGCGCCCAGGGCGCCGCCGGTCTTGGCCTTGCCCCAGGTGAAGGTGCCCATCTCGAAGTACACGGTGCCGGACAGGCTCTCGGAGGCGACGGCCTCCAGCTGCAGGCGCACGCGGTTCTTGGCCTCGAAGCGATCCTCGCCCCAGCGGCCCCAGCCCTGCTGGTGCCGGCCTTCGCGGTCCCGGCGCATGAAATTGCCGCCATCGCCCATTTCCAGCATGCTGATCCACACGCCCTTGGCCTTGAAGTCCACGGCCTGGACCTCTGCCGGCTGGCAGGCCAGGCCCAGGGCCAGACAGGACGATGCCAGCGGCAGCGCTGCGCCCCGCACGGCGCGCTTTGTCTTCTTTGACATGCTCTCTCTCCTCCTCAGTGGAAGCCCCAAAAAAATGTGGCACATTTTGTGATTCCGTATTACGGTGGCCTCTGGTAGCATAAATTTTTAAAGTTTGTCACCACAAAAATCCCCCCAGCCGGGAAGGAGCTCCACGCATGACCAAACGGCTTCTCGCTCTCGCCCTGTGCGTCCTGGCGCTTGCCTGCACGAGCCTCGCCTACTCCGCGCCCAAGACGGAGATCGCCTACGCCAGCACCAAGGACATACGCAACATCAACCCCCACCTCTATGCCGGCGAAATGGCTGCCCAGGGCATGGTCTTCGAGCCCCTGGTCATGAACACCAAGGAAGGCATCAAGCCCTGGCTGGCCGAAAGCTGGGACATCTCGGCAGACGGCAAGGAATACGTCTTCCACCTGCGCAAGAACGTGAAGTTCACGGACGGCGAGCCCTTCACCGCCGAGGCCGTCAAGCTCAACATCGAGGCTGTGCTCGCCAACGCCAAGCGCCATGCCTGGCTCGACATGGTGAACGAGATCGAGCGCTGCGAAGCCGTGGACGAGTTCACCTTCAAGCTCGTGCTCAAGAACCCCTACTACCCGACCCTGGTGGAGCTCGGCCTCCTGCGCCCCTTCCGCTTCATCTCGCCCAAGTGCTTCGTCAACGGCCAGACCAAGGACGGCGTCTCGGGCTATGCCGGCACTGGCCCCTGGATCCTCGCCGAGCACAAGGACGGCCAGTACGCCCTCTTCAAGGCCAATCCCGGCTACTGGGGCGAAAAGCCCTTGACCTGCGCCGTGCGCTGGAAGGTCATGCCTGACCACCAGGCCATACTTCTGGCCCTGCAGAAGGGCGAAATCGACCTCATCTTCGGCGCCGACGGCGACATGGTGAACCTCGACAGCTTCGACGCCCTGCGCCGCCAGGGCAAGTACGCCACCGCCATCAGCCAGCCCATCGCCTCCCGCGCCATTCTGCTCAACGCCCACCAGCACTTCACCAAGGAGAAGGCCGTGCGCCTCGCCCTGCAGCACGCCGTGGACAAGGAAGGCATAGTGCAGGGCGTGCTCAACGGCTCCGAAGAGGTGGCCGACACCCTCATGGCGCCGACGGTGGCCTACTGCAACCTCGGCCTTGAGGCGCGCGCCTTCGATCTCGCCAAGGCCGCAGCCCTGCTCGACGAGGCCGGCTGGAAGCTCGGCGCCGACGGCTGGCGCGCCAAGGACGGCCAGCGCGCGACGGTGCGCCTCTACTTCAACTCCCAGAACGCCCAGGAACGCACCATCAGCGAATTCATGCAGGGCGATCTCAAGAAGCTCGGCGTGGAGATGAAGATCATCGGCGAGGAGAAGCAGGCCTACCTCGACCGCCAGAAGACCGGCGACTTCGAGCTGCAGTACTCCCTCTCCTGGGGCACTCCCTACGACCCCCAGTCCTACCTCTCCTCCTGGCGCATCCCCGCCCACGGCGACTACCAGGCCCAGGTCGGCATGGAGCGCAAGGAATGGCTCGACAAGACCATCACGGCCATCATGACCGAGCCCGACGAGGCCAAGCGCGCCCAGATGTACCGCGAAGTGCTGACCTACGTGCACGAGGAGGGCGTCTACATCCCGCTTTCCTACTCGCGCACCAAGGCCGTGCACGCAGCAGGCCTCAAGGGCGTGGAGTTCGGCCTTTCCCAGTACGAAATCCCCTTCGAGAAGATGCATTTCTAGCCGGCTCTTGCGGCAGGCTTAACTCGGCGCCGGAAGAGGCCCTTCCGGCGCCGTTCTTTGCCAGCCTGAGCCCCCGGCACCAGGGACCTTCATGAACATCGGCGGCTACATCCTGCGCAGACTGCTCGGGCTTTTCCCCCTGCTCCTGGCCATCTCCTTCTTCGCCTTCGTCCTCATCCAGCTCTCCCCCAGCGATCCGGCGGAAGTGTGCATACGCGTGAACGCCATGACGCCCACGCCGGAGCTCATTGAAGAGATGCGCGAGGAGATGGGGCTGAACAAGCCCTTCCTCGAGCGCTACTTCGACTGGATCGGCCATGCCGTCCAGGGGGACTTCGGCAAGCGCTACGTGGACGGCAAGCCCGTGGCCGGCGAGATGGCCAAGGCCCTCCCGCCCACCCTGGCGCTGGCCGGCACCACTGCCTGCCTGATGCTGGCCGTCAGCATTGGCTGCGCCCTTGTCGGCGTGCTCTTCGAAGGGCGCTGGCCCGACCTCGTCCTCAGGGGCTTCGTCTTTCTCCTGACCTCGGTGCCCGCCTTCTGGGCCGGCCTGCTCTTCATCTGGCTCTTTGCCGTGCACTTCGACCTTCTGCCCACGGGCGGACTCGAGGGGCCAAGCTCGCTCATCCTGCCGGCAGCCACCCTCTCCCTGCCCTATATCGCGGCCTACTCCAGGCTCCTGCGCGCCAGCATGGTGCAGGCCAGGGAGCAGAACTTCACGCTCTACATGAAGGCCTGCGGCCGCTCCGGTGGCGCCGTGCTGCGCCACGTCTTCCGCAATTCCCTGCAGTCGAGCCTCACGGCCCTCGGCATGAGCCTGCCCAAGCTCGTGGCCGGCACCTTCGTCGTGGAGTGCATCTTCGCCTGGCCCGGCCTCGGGCGCCTGTGCGTCACCGCCATCTTCAACCGCGACTACCCGGTCATCCAGGCCTACGTGCTGCTCATGGCCGTGCTCTTCGTCGTCTGCAACCTGCTCATGGACGTCTTCAGCGCCCTGGTCGACCCGCGCCTGCGCGAGAGGGGGCTCAATTGACCTTCTGGAAGAGCCTCAAGGAAGACAGAGCAGGCACGGTCTGCCTTGCCTTCATCGTCCTTGTCGCCCTGGCCGGCCTGCTGGCGCCCTGGATAGCGCCCTGCGACCCCACGGCCATAGACGTGCGCTCCAAATTTGCCCCCATGAGCGGGGCGCACTGGCTCGGCTGCGACTACCTCGGCCGCGACGTGCTCTCGCGCCTGCTCTACGGCGCCAGGGCCACGCTCGGCTTCTCCCTGCTCACCATGGCGCTCACCGTCTGCCTAGGCGGCACCCTGGGCATGCTGGCAGGCCTCCTCCAGGGCCGGACCGAAGCCTGCATCATGCGCCTGTGCGACGTCATGATGTCCTTCCCGAGCGAGGTCATGATCCTGGCCATTGTCGGCATGCTGGGTCCCGGCCTCGAGCACGTGGTGCTGGCCTGCATTGCCGCCAAGTGGCCCTGGTACGCGCGCATGATACGCACCGTGACCCGCCAGTACAGCGGCATGAACTACATCAGCTTTGCCAGGATCGCCGGCTACGGCACGCCCTACATCCTGCGCCGCCACCTCCTGCCCTGCGCCTCCGGAGAAATCGCCGTGCTGGCCACCCTCGACACGGGCTCCGTCATCCTCATGATCTCGGCCCTCTCCTTCCTCGGCCTCGGCGTGCAGCCGCCCACCCCGGAATGGGGCATGATGCTCGGCGAAGCCAAGGACGTCATGCTGCTCTATCCCGGACAGATGCTTCCGCCGGGACTGGCCATACTCCTGCTGGCAGCTGCCTTCAACCTGCTCGGCGACAGCCTCAGGGACGCCATGGATCCCTGGCGCCGCCAGGCCACGGAGGATTAGCCCGTGCACAGCGCCCACGCCAGCACCGCCTTCCAAGGTCCTTTCCAGCCCCCTTCCCAAGGCGCTTTGGAGCCCATCGTCCGCATGGACAAGGCCGGCGTCGTCCATGCCCGATCCGGCAGGCGCATCGTGAGCCAGGTCAGCTTCGAGCTCGCGCCCGGGCGCTGCCTTGGCATCGTCGGCGAGAGCGGCAGCGGCAAGACCCTGCTCTGCCGGGCCCTGCTTGGCCTGCTCCCCCAGGGACTGCAGGCCGAGGGCGAAATCCGCTTTGAAGGCATGGACATGATCCACGCTTCGCCTGAAGCTGCCAGGCGCCTGCGCGGCCAGGGCATGGGCTTCATCCTCCAGCACCCCATGACAGCCTTCGACCCGCTCTACACCCTGGGCTCCCAGCTTGCCGAAACCCTGCAGGAAAAGCTCGGGCTCAGCGCTGGCGACGCCGGCGCGGCGGCCCGGCAAAGCCTCTCCCGGCTGGGACTGCCTGAGCGCGTCATGGCAAGCTATCCCCACCAGCTCTCCGGCGGCCAGCTCCAGCGCTGCATGATAGCCCTGGCCCTGGCCCTGAAAACCCGGCTGCTCGTCGCCGACGAGCCCACCACGGCCCTGGACGCCCAGAACCAGCTCGAGGCCCTGACCCTCTTCCGGCGCCTCAAGGAGGAGGCCGGCACGACCCTGCTCTTCGTCTCCCACGACCTCGGCGCCGTGCAGATGCTCGCCGACAGCCTGCTCGTCATGCGCAGGGGCCTCTGCGTGGAGCAGGGCGAGGCTGCGCGCGTCTTCAACGAACCCCGGCATCCCTACACCCAGTACCTTGTGGCAACCCGCCTGGCCCTCACCCGGGGCTTCCGCCAGGCCCTCGGAGGCAGGCATGCCTGACAGCGCCCCCTTCCTTGACGTGCAGGCCCTCTGCAAGAGCTACCCCGACCGCCAGGCGTCCAGCTTCTGGCGCAAGACCCTGCGCCCCGTACTCAAGAGCGTGTCCTTCCAGGCCAGGCGGGGCGAAATCCTCGGCCTGCTCGGCGAAAGCGGGAGCGGCAAGAGCACGCTCGCGCGCTGCCTGCTCGGCCTCGAACGATCCGACAGCGGAGCCGTCCTCTTCGACGGCATGCCGGACCAAGCCTGGCGCAGGGCCCATCGGGGCGCCGTGAGCGTGGTCTTCCAGGACTACGCGACCTCGGTCAATCCCGGCTTCACGGTCAGGGAGATCATCGCCGAAGGCCTGCGCGCAGCCGGCACGGCAACCTGCGACGAAGCCGCCGCCGCTACCGCCCTCATGGACAAGGTGGAGCTGCCGGCACGGCTGGCCGGCTGCCTTCCCCACCAGCTCTCCGGCGGCCAGCTCCAGCGCGCCTGCATAGCCCGCGCCCTGGCCTCGGCGCCGCAGTTCATCGTCTTCGACGAGGCCGTGAGCGCCCTCGACGTCTCCATCCAGGCCCAGATTCTGGATCTGCTGCAAGCCGTCAAGGGGGACATGACCTACCTCTTCATCACCCACGACATCCAGCTCGCCACGCTCCTGTGCGACAGGTTCCTGCTCCTCAGGCAGGGCGTGCTCGAAGACGAGGTGGACTGCCGGCATCTCGACCTTGCCGCCTCGCCCTATCTGGCCAAGCTCGTCGACGCCACCGTGCTCTTTGCCTCGGACTACCGGGGAAGACCTGAAGCGCTCTCAGCAAACCTGCACGAAAGCCCGGCCGAAAAGATGCCGGCCGGCGCCAGTCCAGATCCTTCGCCCACTGCCAAGCCCCAAGCCAAGGAGGCCCAGCCATGACCCCTGCCAGCCAGCCTTTCCCTGCCGAAAACTCCGCCCCGCGCGCAGGCCGCCGCTTTCCTGCGCCTGCCACGCAGCTTCCTGCCCGCAGCGAGGCGCTGGCAGAGCGCATCGAACGCTACTGGACCCGCAGGTCTGCCGGCTTTGGCCAGGTGCGGCGCGGAGAGATTGCCGGCGACAAGTGGGAGGCCTGGCGCGGCGAGATCCTGCCCTGGCTGCCGAAGCCCCTGGAGGGCAGGAGGCTGAGCGTGCTCGACGTGGGCACGGGACCGGGCTTCTTTGCGGTGCTCCTGGCCTGCGAGACGGGCTGCGAGGCCACGGGCATCGACCTTTCCGAAGGCATGCTGCGCGAGGCCAGGGCCCTGGCCCGCGAGACCGGCTGCCAGGCGCGCTTCCTGCACATGGACGCCGAAGCCCTGGCTTTCAGGGACGAGACCTTCGACGCGGTGCTCGTGCGCAACCTGACCTGGACCCTGCAGCGGCCGGAGCAGGCCTACAGGGAGTGGTGCCGGGTGCTCAGGCCAGGCGGCGTCCTGCTCAACTTCGACGCCGACTACGGGGCAGTGGACTTCACCGAAATAGCCAAGGCCGAGGGCGCCCACGCCCATGCCGGCATAGAGCAGGAGCTGCTCCAAGAAGGCGAGGACATACGGCGCCTGCTGCCCCTGAGCGCCGAGCCCAGGCCCCAGTGGGACGTGCAGGCCCTGGACCGGGCGGGCTTTGCCTCGGTTGCGCTCGACCAGCAGATCAGCGCCCGCGTCTTCCGCGTGCGCGACGCCTCCTACAATCCCGTGCCCATGTTTGCCCTGCGCGCCGTCAAGTAGCGCTCCGCACAATATGCCGGCGTACCCGCCAGCCCGCGCATGGCCAGCCGGCCCGGACAAGTCCCGAACAACATCCCCGGAAGCAGAGGCCTCTGCCTGCCCCAGCAATGCCTTGGGCTGGCAGCCGGCATGGGACTGGAGCAGACTGCAGGATGCCGTCTCGCTGCACAGCCCAAGGGGCCACACTTCCCCGTTCCTTGCCGAGTCCCTTGGCATAGCGAGGACGACAGGGCACGCAGGAAGCACGTGGCCACGCTCCACACGCCCAGGCCGTCCATTTGCTCCCCTTTCCGCTCTGCCCTTGCCATTGCCCTGCCATGAAGGCAGACTGCCTGCAGGCGGCCTGACGGCCGAAGCCTTTCCATCTGCACCCGGACTTCCTGGACTTCAAGGAGGCATGCCATGGGACGTCTTAAGGAACTGCGCAAGCTCGTCGACAAGGAACTGCTCGCCATGGAGGATCCCGACAGGCGCCGGGGCGCCTATGCCCACCTCTACGGCGTCTCGCTGGCAGCCAGCCTCATTGCCGAGAAGCGCAGGCTCAACGCCGAACTCGCCTGCATGGCGGCCATGCTGCACGATCTGGCAGCCTACAGGACGGGCTCCTACGACGACCACGCCCACAGAGGCGCTGAGCTGGCCCGGACTATGCTGGAGGCCCTCGGGCTCACCAGCCCCGAGGAGACCGAGGCCATCTGCTCTGCCGTCTACCGCCACGACGACAAGCAGGCGGTGGACGCGCCGCTCGACGAAGTCCTCAAGGACGCCGATGTCATGCACCACTGCATGGACGACCTCGCCAAGCCGGTCAAGGAGAAGGAGGCCGCCCGCTACCAGGCCCTGCGCCGGGAGTTCGGACTGGACTAGCGCTGCGTTCTGCCGCCGGCGCCAGTTCAGGCGCTCCGCCCTGACGGACCTGCTGGAAGACGGCATGCTGCCTGCACAGAATGTGCCCGTGTCTGTCTTCCTTCATGCCGCGGGAGGAGCATCTCCTTGACGTACGAAGTGAACCACGAGCGCGAGCGCATCAACGCCGACAGGGGCCGCGCCCGCGCCAAGGGCAAGGCCGATGCGAGGCTCGCCAAGGAACAGGCCGACGGCAGGGCCGTGGAGATCCAGGGCCGGGCGACGGCTTCCGCCATCGAGGCCAAGCCCCGAGCCATGCGTGAGCCCCCCGAATACCTGAAGCTCGTGCAGGCCGAGCGCTGGAACGGCGAGTTCCCGAAGACCATGGTGCCCTGCGCCTCCGTGCCCGTGATCAAGCTCGACGAGCCGTTTGCCGCCTCAGTCTGAACTTTCCGCCTTGCGGAACGCCCGCCCGGCGGAAGCCGGCAGAGGTTCCCCTCCGAGGGGCCGGAACGGCGGGGGCGGAATGCGGGGGCGTGCGTTCGCGCATGGCGGGCATGGACTGCGGGCAGATGCTAGTCCTGCCACAACCGCCTGCCGAAGGCTTCAATATCTGCCAGCACCGCTCCGCCGGCTTCAGGCGGCTTCTCCACGCCCCGCACTTCCTTCACCTTCCGCAGGTCGAGCCCCATGGTCCGGCAGAAGCAGCGAAGCTCCAGTCCCACCCCCTCGAAGAGGCGCCTGCCCGCCGTCCGGCCGGCAAGAAAGAGGGCGCAAGCCGGCACGTCCGCAAGCGGACGCACGCCCGCCTCGTAGAAGCGCTGGCTTCTGTCGACAAGGGCCTTGAACTGGGCAGGCAGGCCGTAGTTGTAGACCGGCACGGCGAAGGCGGCGAACGATGCCCCGCAAAGCCGCGCAAAGACGGCCTCGCAGTCGTCGAAGGGAGCTCTGGCGCAGGCGTGGGGCGCCCTGCCGCAGGCCCCGCAGTGCCGGCAGCCCTCGAAGGAGAGCAGGCTCAGGTCGAGCAGCTCGGCATTCGTCCCGGCAGCCTGCATGCCCTGGACAAGGGCGCGGGCCGCCAGGACGGCGGAGCCTTCCCTGTGGGGAGAGGCCGCCAGGACGAGGGCGCAGGCTTTCCCGGCCGAGCCGGCAGGCCTATCCGGCTGTGACGGCATGGCGCCTAGAAGCCGTAGCAGCGGGAGATGATGGGCTTCTCGGCGCCGATGGTGGATTCGGGGCCGTGGCCCGAATAGACGACGGTTTCGTCCGGCAACTTGAAGAGCACGTCCCGGATGCTGGCGAGGAGCTGCTCCTGGCTGCCGAAGGTGAAGTCGGAGCGGCCAATGGTGTGGCAGAAGAGGGTGTCGCCGTCGAGCACGGCCTTGGCCTCGGGGAAGTAGAAGGAGACGTGGCCCGGCGTGTGGCCGGGGGTGTCGAGGATCTGGAAGGTGAAGCCGCCGATGCCGAGCACGCCGCCGGGCAGGCTTTTGGCTGCCGGCAGCTCCTGGCAGCTGAAGGGCGGCACCTCGGGAATGCCCCAGATGCCGCCGCGGGCCACCTCGTCGTCCTTGATGACGCTGTCGCCGGCAGGCACGAGGCAGGGCACCTCAAGGGCCTTCTGAAGGGCGGCGATGCCGAGCATGTGGTCGAAGTGGCGGTGGGTCAGCAGGATGGCGAGCAGCTGCAGGCCCTCCTTCTTGAGAAAGTCCATGACGGGTGCAGGATCCCCGCCCGGATCGACGCACAGGGCCTCGCGGCCGTTGTCGACGACATAGCAGTTGGTGGGCATGGGGCCGATTTCAAAGCAGGTGACGCGCATGGGACAAACTCCTCAGGCAGGGCGGAAAGAGGGACGGGAGGGAGGCGGAGCCGGCCGCGGGGACGGCCCGCGATGCAGGCAAGGCCGTCGTCAGGCGCCGGGGACGCGGCCTCTGGCAAGCTTCCAGATCCAGCCGCAGGATTCGGGCGCTCTGGCGCAGGCCTCCATCATGCGGGCCGCCTGCACAAGGCCGCTGCGGCCGGAAAGCAGGCCCCCTTCGGCAAAGCCCATGCAGGGGGCCGAGCGCTCCAGCAGGGCGTAGAGCAGGGAGGGCGAGAGCCTGTCGGGATCGATGCCGGCGCCGGTCTCGCAGGAAAGCCTGGTGCAGGCCTCGGCAAGCCACAGCCGGAAGCTCAGGGCCAGGGAATCGGCGGCCGTCGACGGCAGGGGGCTCTGATCGTCGCAGAAGGCTTCGGCAAGGGGATCGGCGTCCACGTCGCGCCAGCCTCCGGCAAAGCAGAGGGCAAGCCGCGCGCCGGCCGTGGCGACGGGGAGCAGCTCGAAAACGTAGGAGGCCAGGGCGGACGACCTTCGCGGCCCGAAGAGCAAAGCCTCGGTGCGGGGCGACGCCTGACTTTCCTGGTAGCGCCAGGGCACGGGAAAGAGGCCCTCTCCGCCCTGCTCCAGCAGGTAGGCGAAGAGCGCGGGACTGAGGGTGTCGACGGCGAAGCGCCCGTCAGCGCGGGACTCTATCCAGAGCTTGAGGCGCAGCACGAGGCGAGTGCGCTCGAGCAGGGGCAGCCTGGTGCCGTCGGAGAGCATGGCCGTCCAGCGCACGGGCGCCACGTTGCGCCAGCCGCCCTGGAAGAGGACGCAGAGCACGGGGGCCACGAGGCCGTCGAAGGCCGATTCGGGCACGAGCTTGAACAGGTGCATGGCCTACCCTCCTGCGCAGCCTTGGCATTCCGCGGCCCCGGCATCGCGCACTTCGCCGGGAATGAAGACGCGACGGCCGTCCCGGCTCTGCCAGTGGCGCTCCATCCAGGCGTTGACGGCCAGGCGCAGGCGCTCCGGCGAGGTGCCGGGTTCGGCCTGGCAGCGGGCCAGCAGCTCAAGGAAGGCATTGGCCTCGAGGTGGGAGAAGACGCCGGCCTCAAGCCTGGCCAGCAGGCTGGGCGGAGCGTCCGCTCCCTCGCCTGCCCCTTCGCCTCCCATGGGCTCGGCCTGGCGCATGAGCTCGTAAACGTGGCGCAGCAGCTTCTGGCGCCTGGCCAGATCCCGTTCGCGGGAGGCCTGGGCGAGGCCTGCCGCAATCTCCAGGCGCAGGGCTTCGCGGGCGCGGGCATCGGTCAGGGCGGCCATCAGAAGAACCTCCCGCCGAAGAGGCCGCCCGAACGCCGCTCCAGCACGGCGCTGGCGCGCCTGGATGCCTTCTCGAGCCTCGGGCGGAATTCCTCGAGCCTGCCCTGGCGCGAGGCAGCCCTGATGGCGTAGTCGAGAATCTCCAGCATGGTGCCGGGGTCGTCGTCGAAGCGTCCCTGGTTGATGTCCTCCACGCCCTGCATGTAGCTTGGCAGACTCCGCCTTGGATCGGGACGCTGTCCGATGCGGGAGGCCATGCGCGGATCCTGTCCGGCGGCCCGGCCTTCCCAGCCGGACTGGGGGCCTTCCGGCTCCTGGCGCATGAGCAGGGCAAGGCGCCTGGCCGCGCGCCGGATCTCTGGCTCGAAGTGCTCGGCGAGCCCTTCCTGCTCGAGGCGCGCGGCAGCCTGGCGGAGCAGGTCCAGGGCGCCCTGGGGATCGCTGTCGAAGCGGCCCTGGCTGATGTCCTTGACGGCCTGCACGCAGGCCTGCCACGTGGGGTGCTGCCGGGTCTTGTGCATGCCCCGCACGGGGCCGGCATGGCGCGCATGGGGAGCCTGCCTGCGCGGAGCGTCCGCATCGGCCTGGCCGGCAGGCTGCCCAGATGCAGATTGTCCGGGTGCAGATTGTCCGGGCGCAGGCTCAGCCGGCCGCTCCTGGCCGCGATGCCCGCGCTGCACGGCCTCAGGCCTGGCCGCATCCTGGCTGGGTCTCTCTTGACTGGGTCTAGCCTGGCTGGGCCTGGCCTGGCTGGCAGCCGCCTGTCCGGCGGCTTCGACTGCCGGCGCTCTGCGCTCCGCCTCGGCAACGAAGTCCTCGTCCGGCGTCTCGTCGCGGAAAATGTCCTGCTTCAGCTCCTCGGCCGTTTCGGCCTCGGCGGGATCGCGGTCCGCCGCACGGCCGGCATGCACGCAGCGCGAGGAAAGGAGCCGGTTGAGGTGCTCGGAGGCGGCCTCCAGGCGGGCCTGGAACTCCTCCTCCCTGCCGTCGCGGCGGGCCTCGAGGATGGCGTTGCTCAGGATGGCGTAGATGTCGTCCACGCGGCCGTCGTACTCGCCCCTGGCAACGGCGTCCACTTCGCGCATGTAGCGGGGGCTTCCTTCGCTGGCAGAGGCTCCCTCTTCCCTGGCAAAGCCGCCTTCGCCGTGCACCCGGTTGAGGAGACTGGCGATGTGGGCCGATGCCCGCTTGAAATAGCGCTCCCAGCGCTCGGGGCCGTCGGCCGCTATGGCCTCCTCGCGCAGCTGGCGGAAGCGCTGGCTTAAACTGCGCACGTCGGCTTGGGCGTCGCCGGTGTCGAGCCGGCCTTCGGCAAGCCGCACCAGTTCCTGAATGCAGGCCGGCAGCGCTTCGAAGGGCGGCTCCTCAAAGGGCGTTTCATCCTCCGCGGCATCGGCAGGCGCAGCCGTGCCGCCAGCGTGCACGACCGGAATGTCCACCCCGCCCGAAGCGCAGGTGCCAGCCGGCGTGACCGTGAAGGTGGCCGCCCCGCTTTCGGGAGCCTTCTTCGGCTCCGCTTCCGCCTGCGGCTGCTTCGCCTCGCCGGCGCCGGCCGCGCCTCGCGCAAGCAGGGCCGTGAAGTGGTCTGAGGCGGCCTCCACGAGCCGCTTGTCCTCGGGGCTTGCCGCCCCTTCCTCGTCCGCGCAGGCCATGGCACGCTCGAGCAGGTCAAGCAGTCCTGCGCGGTCCGCGTCCATGCTGCCCTCGACAATGGCCCGGCAGGCGGAACGCCAGTCGAAGGGTTCTGGCTGGGCTGCTGCCAGGTCTGGGGCCGCATCGGGAGCGGCGTTGTCCGGGACAGCCTCTTCAGGGCCAGCTGATGCAGGCCCAGCCTTCAGCTCGGCCTCCGAGGCCGCAGGTTCGGATTGATCCTCTCTCTCGCCGCTTCCGCCAGCAGGGGCTGCGCCTTCCGCAGCCGCGGCAGTAGGGGCAGACGGGTCTGCGCTGCCAGCAGGTTCAGACGGGATTTCCTGGCAAGCCCCATCAGACGCAGGCGCAGCGGCCCCTGCAGGCATCCCGGCGCCGAGGGCAAGGGCGTCCAGGCATTCCTTCAGGCAGGAGCTGACGTCCCGCGCGCGCTCGAGCACGAAGCGGGCCGCTCCCGTGTACAGGGCCTCCTGGCCGGCTCCGGGCTCGGCGTCAAGAAAGGCTTCGACAAGGGGGGCCTGGCCGGCGAAAAGGCTGGCAATCTCCCGCTTGAGGAGGGCCGTCTCCTCCTGTTCCAGGTTCCCTGCTGCAGAAGGGTTCTCGGGGGCTTCGCCCGCGCGTGCGGAAAACGTGGACATGGCGTCACACTCCAGATGTTTGAGGAAAGGATTCACGATGCGCCGGACGGGCGCCAGTCCGCCGGCACCCCCTTATAGTAAGGCCTGCTTTGGCCAAGGCTAGTGCACCGGGTGCAAAAACCCCAGCACGGCCAGCCTGGCCCAGGGAAGCGGCACGTCCAAAGTGTCGCAGATCCGGGCGCAATTTCAAGCCCGTGCGGGAGGGGGCGTGGAGGAAGGGGGCGTGGACAAAGGCCTTGTCCAGCCATGGGGATAGCGCAGCCCGAGTCCTAAGCCTTCCGCCATAGCCTGCGCCTTTCACGTCGATGGCCTGTACGGGCTCTGCGGCCGCAAGGACCTTGCGCCCCTCCCTGGCTTCAGCGCAGATCTGGCGCAGCGCCGCCTGCGTCTTGCGGCAGTGCCGGGATCGTCGCCTCGCGCCTTGACCAGAGCATGCTTTTCGCCCATTGAGAATGAAGTCCCGGCGAGGATCAGCCGCCGCGCCGGCCTGGCTGCGCGCATGCACCGCAAGCCGGCCCCGGACGGGAGACAAGCAAGGAGGAACGCCATGAGCCGAATCGCCGTGCTGGTCGGAAGCCCCCGCAAGGGCGGCAACACGGATCTGCTGGCCCGCGCCTTTGCCGAGGGCGCAGGCCTCCGCCACCAGGTCAGCATGCTCTCCGTGGCCGGCCTCGACATCCATCCCTGCAGAGGCTGCAACGCCTGCTATGCCAGCGAGGGAAACCGCTGCATCCAGCAGGACGGCATGGACCAGGTCTACGAGCTCCTGCACCAGACGGACATTCTGGTCTGCGCCTCGCCCGTCTACTTCTACGGCATCAGCGCCCAGCTCAAGACCCTGATCGACAGGCTCCACGCGCCCCTGCGCGACCAGTTCCCCATCCGGAAGCTGGGACTCATCCTCGTCGGCGCGGCTCGGCTGCCGGAGCTCTTCGACCCCATCCTCCTGCAGTACCGCATGCTGCTCGAGTTCTTCCAGCTCGAGGACGGCGGCACGGTGCTCGTCCGGGGCTGCAGGGACAAAGGGGACGTTTGCCGGACGGACGGCCTCAGGCAGGCCAGGGAGCTTGGCTTGCGCATCGGCTAGCACAGTCTTGCGAAGGTCCCCTTTCCACGCAAACTTGTTCATCGCGACGCTGTCGCAACGCTATCGCGACACGGGTCCAAGGAGGAAGCCATGCCCAGCGCACGCCTCCATCAGATCAGGATAGACTTCAGCGTGACGCCCGAGGTGAAGCGCTTCGTCTACGCCTACCTCATCGAAGCCAAGGGGCTCTACCTCGTCGATGCCGGCGTGGCGGGCAGCGAAACGCAGATCCTCGGCCATGTCCAGGAGATAGGCCGCTCGCCCTCGGAGCTCAGGGGCATCTTCCTCACCCATGCCCATCCCGACCACATCGGCACGGCCGCCTGGTTCCGGGAGCGCTTCGGCTGTTCTGTCTATGCCAGCGCCGGCGAGAAGCCCTGGATCGAGGACATCGACAGGCAGTTCCGGGAGCGGCCCATTCCCAACTTTTACGGCCTGGCCGGCCGTTCCTGCCCCGTGGACGTCTGCCTTGCGGACGGCGACTGCATCGCGCCTGAACCAGAACTTGAACTCATTGCCATCGCCACGCCCGGCCATTCCCCGGGCCACATGGCCTACCGGACAGGCCAGGCGCTCTTCATCGGGGACGCCGTGCCGGTCAAGGGCGACATCCCCATCTTCACCGACGAGCAGGCCACGCGAAAGACGCTTGCGCGGCTTGCCCGCCTTATGCGCGAAGACGGCATTGCGACCTGCTATCCAGCCTGGGACAGGACCTATGATGCCTGCGCCATGCAGGCCAAGCTGCAGGAGGCTGAGGCGGTTATGGACCAGCTGAAGGAAGCGGTCCTGCAGCTGGACGAGGGAAGCGGCCTGCCCCTGCCCGTCGGCAGGGTCTGCGCACGTCTCGGCATGCCGGCGCTGGCGGCCAATCCCCTCTTTGCCCGAACCGTAGACTGCCTCAGAAAGCGCCCCTAAGCCCGCTTCGCGCCCAGCTCGGCGCGACGTCGGCAAGGCCGTCTTGCAGGAGCGGACGTGGGTCTGGCGACGCATCGAAGCAGAATCGAGGAGAGGCATGCCGGGCTGGACCTCCTGCAGGCAGGCAAAGCCGGCATCAAGCCCCGTGCCGCCAGCTTGCCCTCCGCACCGCGCCTTGCCGGCCTCGCGTCCGCCTCGCCCCGCCAGCAGCCTCGCAAGCCTAGCCTGGCACGGCTTGTCCCCTGGCGCGCAAGAGCGTAGAGCTTGTGCCACAACATGCTATCGGGAGGAATCATGGCAGAAACGCAATCCAAGCGCGAAATGCTCGCCAGCCGACTCGGCTTCCTGCTCATCTCGGCAGGCTGCGCCGTCGGCCTCGGCAACGTGTGGCGCTTCCCCTTCATCACCGGCGAGTACGGCGGCGCCTGCTTCCTGCTCGTCTTCGTCGTGTGCCAGCTCATGGTCATGCCCGTCATGATCGCGGAGTTCGCCATAGGAAGGGCGTCAAGGCGCACCCTTGGCCTGGCGCTCAAGACGCTGGAGCCCAAGGGCACCTGGTGGCACCGCTTCGGATGGATTGCCATCGTGGGCAGCTACATCTTGCTCATGTTCTACACCACGGTCTGCGGCTGGATGCTCATCTACTGTGTCCACATGCTCCAGGGCACCTTCCACGGCATGCCGCCCGCCGAGGTGGGCAAGTTCTTCGGCGGCATGCTGGGCTCGCCCTCCCTGCAGATCACCGGCATGACGGCCTCGGTGCTCGTGGGCGCCCTGGTCTGCGCCTCAGGTCTGCAGAACGGCGTCGAGCGCGTGGTCAAAGTCATGATGGCTGGCCTCTTCCTCATCCTCATCGCCCTGGTGATCCATTCCGTCTCGCTGCCAGGCGCGACAGAAGGCCTCAAGTTCTACCTCATGCCCGACGTGGAGCGCTTCCAGAAGGTGGGCTTCCTGCCCATTGCCAGCGCGGCCCTCAACCAGGCCTTCTTCACGCTCTCCATCGGCATAGGTTCCATGTGCATCTTCGGCAGCTACCTCACCAAGGACCATAGCCTCACCGGCGAAGTCTGCCTCATCACGGGCATGGACTTCCTGGTCGCCATGCTGGCCGGCTGCATCATCTTCCCAGCCTGCTTCGCCTTCGGCGTGACGCCCAACGCCGGTCCAGGCCTCGTCTTTGTGACCCTGCCCAACGTCTTCTCCTCCATGGACGGCGGCCGCGTCTGGGGCGCCCTCTTCTTCGTCTTCCTCAGCTTCGCGGCCCTCACCACGGTCATCGCTGTCTTCGAGAACATGGTCGCCTGCCTCATGGACATGCTGCACATGCCCAGGAGGCGCGCCGTGTTCATCAACGCCGTGCTCCTGTGGGTGCTCTCCCTTCCCTGCGCCCTCGGCTTCAACCTGCTCTCGGGCTTCGAGCCCATGGGCAAGGGGTCGAGCTTCCTCGACCTCGAGGACTTCATCGTAAGCAACAACCTCCTGCCCCTGGGCTCGCTCATGATGGTGCTCTTCTGCACCATGCACGCCGGCTGGGGCTGGGACAAGTTCGCCCAAGAGGCGGACATGGGATCGGGCCTGCGCCTCTCCAGGCACCCCGCCCTGCGCTTCTACCTGCGCTGGATCCTGCCTGCCGTCATCCTGGTCCTCTTCGTCACGGGCTACGTCGACAAGTTCGGCGGATAGCCGCGCATTGGCATCCATTGCTTCCGCCGGAAGGGCCTGCCCCTTCCGGCGGCTTTGTTCTGTCCGCCCCGCACGGCCCTGCCATCCGCTGCCAGCCGCGAAAGGGGCTGCCTTGCCGGCACGGCCTCCCCTCGCCTCATGCTGGCCTCTCTATTCACCGCACTGCCTGCCTCCCTGCCCGCCTCCCCGCCGGCTCCGCAAGCGAAACCTGCGCGACACTGCGCTGCAAGGGGCCTTTTGCTACCGAAAGCGGTCGCAAACCCTAGGCAAACACCATGAAAAAGCTTAGCATTGAGTCAGCAACGCAATGCAAGGAGCCTTTTGCCATGGCAGAAAACGTCCCCAATGCCACTGCGGTCGACAAGGCGCTCACCGCCTACGAGCTGCTGCTCTTCTCCAAGGAGGAGCACAGCGCCCAGGAACTCTCGGAGCTGCTCAAGTGCTCGAAGTCCACCGTGTCCCGGGTGCTCAAGCAGATTGAAAGCCGTCCCGGCGTGCTTCTGCGGCGCCGCATCGACAAGGGCCGCGAGCTCTACTCCCTGTCCATGCCCGGCAAAACCCCGAGGACGAGCTGCACGCCGAGGGAAGTGGACAGCCTCAAGCGGGCCGTGACTCTGGCCTCCGGCAAGCTCGGCGTGGATCGCACCATGCGCTGCCGCATGGTGCTCGACCGCATGCGCCTCATGTGCGAAAGCCTCGTGCGCGAGGACATGTCCGAACCTGCCCTCTTCAGGGAGTGGCGCGACTACTCCTCGCAGGCCGAGGTGGCGAGGACCATCGCCGAAGCGCGGCGCACGGGCCATGTCTGCACCATAGAGCACAAGCGCGACGGCCGCGTGCGCGTCTGGGACATTGCGCCGACGCGCCTCATCTGCGGCGACAGCGTGCTCTACGTGGAGGCCGTGCTGGCAAGCGACGCGCGCAGGTTCGCCGAAGCGGTCCAGGAGGCGTCCCGCAGGGCCACGGAGAAGGCGGCAGAAGAGGACACTGAGGACGAGCTGCAGGTCGAGCCCCCCAAGCGCTACCTCTTTGCCATCGACAGCATCGCCAGCGCCACGCTCTCGGATGCGGGCTACTATCCGCCCGACGGACCCGAAGGCGAATTCCCTTGCAGCTTCCTGCACGGCGGGGCCTGCGAGGCCAAAATCCGCCTCTCCGCCAAGGCCGCGGCCTGGCTGAAGAACAGGGTGATCAGCCCTGACCAGAAGGTGGAGCCCCAGTCCAACGGCTCGGTCATCCTGAGCTTTTCTGCCTGCAGCGAAACCGAGGTCGTCAGCTGGGCGCTCGGCCTTGGCGCCAACGCCGAGATTCTGGAGCCCCCGTCGCTGCGAGCCCGCATGGCTGAGGAAGCCAGGTGCCTGCTCAAGATGCACGAAGACTAGCCGCACGAGCCGGCAGCCCCCTTTTTTTCCAAGCCCCCGGGCAGCAGCACAAGGCGACCCGGGGGCTTGCCGTTGGCAGGGCAGCTCGCCAGACGGCTGGGCGCGGGCCGTGCAGGCCATGCCATGGCAACCTGAAGGTGCATGCTGGCGACGTGGCACCACCGTCAGCTGACGCCGCTGGCTGCGCCAGCCGTTGCAGCGGTCAGAACAGGGGTCCAGCCAAAATGCAGGCAAGGCGTTGGGCCTAGCATCGGGCCAGCACGGTGCAGCCGGCAAGGGCAAGGCCTCTGCGCAGGCGCCAGTCCGGCCACGCGAATGCCTCCCGCAAGACGGTCCAGCGCCCGGCGGCAGGCCCAAAGCCGGTCGTAAAGCTGACCCAGAAGGCAGGTTCAGGAGGCAGGTCATGAGGAAACGGGCGGGCCAGTTCAGACCAGATCTGGACAGGCGCCGGAATCGCCCGCAGCCTGCATCCCGCGGCCTGCAGGGAAGCGACGCCGGCACGCCGCAGGCCAGGTCTTCAGGCTGGCGGTCCCCACGGCATGGAGCCTGCCAACGCTTCACGCCCTGCCGAAGCGCTCTGCGTAGGCGAGGAACTTGTCGGCCAGCACGGCCTGCGCCATGCCGCCGCGCCTGCCGGCGCTGCAGTCGATGCTGCCCTGCAGGCGCAGGGGCTCGCTGCGGGAAGCCCGGGCGCTTTCGCGCTCGAAGGCATCGCGCAGCCTTGCGAAAGACTCCTCCACCTCTGGGTAGCTGTTGTCTTCGCGCCAGGGAAGGCGGAGGCTCTGCGGCCAGAGCTTGCCCTTGTGGGAGACGATTTCGAGCTCGTAGGTGGGCCGGCCGCTGGAGCTGTAGCCTGCGGCGCGCTCGTGCTGGCCCGGATAGCAGAACTCGGCGAAGGACTCCTCGGGCTTGGGGATGGTGGACGAGATGCGGATGGGCGGAATGGCCATCTCGCGCTCCCAGGGCTCGACGGCAAAGGAGTAGGTGAGCATGGGGCGCAAGTTGCCCCGTTTTTTCACGATTTCCCAGTGGATCTGCATAGGATGCGTCCCCTTTGGCAAGGCTCAGGCACCGGTTCCGGCCGGCCAGGGTTGAAGGACAGGATGAAGGGTGAAGGTCAGCAACAGGAATAGGATAAAGGACAGAAAGCGGCACGGGATGCCGGCGTGAGCGAGGCGCCCGTGCCAGGACAGCGCCCTTGCCGGTTCAGATCGAAAGCAGGACGACCTCGCCGAAGGGCGGAGGCGCATCCGGCCTGCGCGTGGCGCACCACAGCACGGGATAGTCCGGCTCCTCGGGGAAGGCATCGCACTCGAAGTCCGTAAACCAGACCAGGCAGGCCGGGTGCACGCCAAGGCGCTCGAGCTCCGGAGGAACGGGCCTGTAGTCAGTTCCGCCCCCGCCTCTGGGCGAGAGCTTGAGCGGCCGGTCGATGCGCGTGAAGCGCTCGTGACCCGCCACCCAGGCGTCGTGGTAGACGACCCAGAGCTCGGTGTCGAAGTGGTCCAGAATGCCGGCAAGCTCTTCGCAGAAAACTGCCAGCGTCGCGGCGTCGATGGAGCCGGAGCAGTCCACGGCAAGGGCGATGCCCGCAAGCTTCTGCTCGCGGCGCGAGGGCAGGTAGAGCTCCTGCCAGAGATAGCGCCGGTTGGGCACGGTCCAAGTGTAGTCGGCATCGCTCACGTCTTCGATGAAGCGGCGAAGCGCCTCCCGCCAGTCCAGCTTGGGACGCACTCCGCCCTCGACGGCGCGCCGCAAGCCCTGGGGGAGGCCGGCGGCGCCTGGCGCCGACTGGAGGGAGAGGGAAATGGCGATGTCGGCCTCCCGCTCCGCACGGCGTCTGGCGTCCTGGGAGGCCTTTTCCAGCAGCAGAGGATGGTCGCGCACTTCGCCGGCAAAGCGGGAGGCTTCGGCAGACCGGCGTCCATTCGGGGCATCTGCCGAGGCTTTCTGGGGAACGGCTTTGGAGCTTGCCTCGACGTCTTCTTCGCCGGCCTCGCCCGACGTGGCTTCGGGCTTGCTCTGCGCAGGCGCCAGGACGCCTTCCTCCCCGCCGAGCCCAAGGGCGCCGGAGCTTTCCAGTGTCTTCCCCCTGGCCTTGGCGTCGCGGGCGCCGCCATGGGGCCTGCCCTCCTGCAGGCGCTTCATCTCCTCGTACACGGCATCAACGCTCATGCCGGCGTACTCGTCATCCACGCGCCACGAGGAGGGGATGGCAAAGCCGGCCTCGCGCAGAAGGTGATTCACGGCCGCATCGCAGGCCTGGTTCCAGAGCCGCTCGTCGCGACCCTGGCGGCGCAGGTTGTGCTTGAGGGCAAGATGCAGGGCCTCGTGGGCCTGGGCGCTCGCGAGATGGCCCTCTTCCTGGCTGGCAGCGTAGACTGGGTTGAAGCCCAGCGTCCTGCCGTCGGTCCAGACGTCGCGGCAGGCGGGATCGGCCTTGAGCTCAAGGCGGAGCAGGAGGCTGCCAAAGAAGGGCTGCGCAAGCACCAGCTCCGAGCGGGCCCGGCGCATGCGCCTGAGCGCCTCCCTGGCCAGATCGCCCTCAGCCCCCGCAGCCCTGGCTGCCTCGCCGCCGCAACCGGCGACGCTTGCGGAGCTGCCGGAACTGGCGGAACTGGCCACAGGCGCCTGCTGCCTTTCGTCGCGTGAGGCCGGCATCAGAGCAGCACCTCGGCGTTGGCCTGCGCCCATCGGGCAAAGCCCTCCGTCTTGACGAAGTCCCGCTCGCGGCACACGCAGCCCCGCATGAGCAGCACGCCAAATTCTGGAGGAAGGCGCAGGGCAAAACGCCCCAGGGCATCGGCGCAGTCAGTGCAGGCCCTGGATGCCAGGGCCTCGCACAGGGCGTAGAGCACGGCAGGCTCCTGGCTCACGCTGACGCCCTCGGGATCGGCCAGCACATCGTCAAGACCTGGCAGATCCCGCCAGATCCTGAGATACCCCGTGAACTCAGCGGCTGCGGCCATGCCCACGGCGCCTATCCAGAGCTCGTCTTCGATCTCCCTGGCCGGCGAGGCGGAAAGCATGCGGGAGACAAACGCCCAGGCCCTCGGCGAGGCAAAGGTTCTGTCCGGGGACTGGGGATCGAAGGTGTGCAGAAGCGCGGGCCGGAAGCGCAGGAAGCTCGCGACCTCGGGGCGTATGCCGTGCTTCGCCGCCCAGGCGAGCCAGTCGTCGAGGTCGGCTTCGAATTCCAGATGCACCATGCGGTTGGCCAGCGCCGTCGGCATGCGGTGGACCACGGAGCGGTCCTTTTCGCGGTTGCCGGCAGCCACCACGCTCCAGCCTGAGGGCAGCTCGTACTCGCCGATGCGGCGGTCCAGAATGAGCTGGTAGCAGGCTGCCTGCACCAGCGGCGGCGCCGCGTTGAGCTCGTCCAGAAAGACCACGCCGCGGCTGAGGCTTCCCTCGGGGGGCAGGAAGGCCGGCGGACACCACTGGGCAAGGCCCTTGTCCGTCACCCGGGGCAGGCCCCGCAGGTCGACGGGGTCGAGCAGCACGGCGCGCACGTCGCACAGTTCCATGCCGCGCTCCCTGGCGACTTCGGCCACGACCTGGCTCTTGCCCACGCCAGGCGGTCCCCACAGAAAGACCGGCTGCTGGATGTCGAGCAGAAGATGCAGGGCCTTGACGATGTCCGACGGCTTCATGGGCGCCCTCCTTGGCGTTGCGCTGGCAGTAGCTGAGATAGGGGCTTATATCAACATTGAATTTCAATGTCAATTTCGTCTACAAATCTCAAGCCTCCGCGCCAAGGCCTGGCGCGGACAGAACGTCGGAGCATATGGCCTGCGGGCATAGCCGCCTGCCGGCGAGACTGCCAGAAGCAGCAGGGGGATGCCTGCCTCAAGCTCTGCCTGAAGATCGGTCGGGAGTTCTGCATCCTGGACAGGACTATGCCCCTCAGGGACAGAACCTTGCGTCAGAGGCCTGCCCTGCCGGCGAGACGGGGAGTGCGCACGCCGTCCGCTCCCGCAGCCTCACCCGCGAGGCAGGAAGCGCTTCGTCCGGCCCATGGGCCAGTCAAGGGCATGCAACCGGCGAATGCCGTCGTCGGCTTCAAGGTCATCGTCCAGGGAGAACAGGTACTTGGGATAGTGTTCGGCAAGGCGACGAAAGGGAGCACGCCCGCGCTCAAGCATCTTGGCGTCACGCACTGTCCTGGCAGCCAGAACAGAGACGATACTGTCTTGAATTCGGGCCACGAAGTCTAGTTCCGCCTCGTCAAGCTTGCCGACGTAGACTTCACATCTCGCCTGAGCAGCTCCAGATAGATGATGTTCTCCAGCTCATGCTCCACATCCACCCCGGCTGCTTCATGTTGCGCTGAAACTCATCCACTGGATACAATTTTGTCGTGATAATATCAATAATTTGATGCCTAGTCCTGCTTATAGGAAAAATCTCCAACAAAGTTGATTCGTTGTATAATTTTTGGATCGCAATCCCAAAAGACACGTGTGACAACGTGTTGAGATTGCATTCCCAAAAGTTTGAAAGCGCTGCCCGAACCAGCCACCTGGGCACGTCGCGCGTCGTCTTCTGCTGAACGCGGCGCCTTCCTGTCTCGGCAAGGCACGCGTCAGCTTGCCGGAACCGCAAGCGCGGCGACGCTACAGCTCAAAGAGGGTAATCTGCCTCGTCCGCTTCCGGCTGCTCTGGATGCGGCGAGCCAGCTCGGGGATGGCCATGATGGCATCGAGGGCGCGGGCAAAGGAGCGCTTGTCCATGATGTCCCACCAGTGCTCGGCGTGGGGCAGGCTCTTCCCGCAGTAGGCAAAGAGCCAGGCGAGGGAGGGGCTGCGAAAGGCGGGAATCCTGTTGAACATGCCGTGCACGGGACGCATGGGCAGGGCTTCGGCCAGCGCCCTGCGCACGGCTGCCGGCACGTCGAGCGAGGCCTCCAGGCTGTCGAACAGCATGTCCGCCATGTCGAGGGCGTCCGGATGCGCCTGCCAGGTCATGGCAAAGTCCTTGCGGAGGCTCGCAAAGGCGGACTGGTCCTCTGCCAGGGCAAGATTGAAGAAGTCCCGCTTGAAGCGGGCGCGCTCCTCGCCCGCCCTGAGCCGCGGCAGCACGGCCCGCGCGGCCTGAGCGATTCCGCAGACGAGGCGGCTTTTCGGGAACTCCTGCCCGAAGGCCTCCAGCCACAGCGTTTCGTCCTCGAAGTAGAGCTGGCCCGAGAACATGTCGAAGGTCGCGAAGAGCAGGTCGCGCACGCCGCGGGCCTTCATGTCGCCAAGGATGGCTTCGTGCACGCCGTCGCAGGCGCCTTCGCCGGCCCAGAGGCCGAGCAGCTCAGGCACAAGCCCAGAATCCAGGCCCACGGCGCAGAAGAGCGTGAAGACGTGGCGCTTCCAGCCGCCTGCCTGGAGGCGCAGCTGCTTGGGTGCGCATATCCAGACCAGAGGCCACTGGGCCTTGAGCGGACGCTCCAGAAAGGCCTTGAAGCCGCCGAGCAGGTCGGCCACGGTCCGCTCGCAGGCGGAGGGCGTGAGCCTGAGCCCGCACTCCGCATGCAGGGCGTCGAGAGCTTCGCGGGAGAGCTCTCTGGCCGCCCAGTGCTTGAAGGCCAAGTGCTCGCGCAGGGCCCGCTCCGAAACATCGGGCTGAGCGAGCGCGCTTTCCTTCTTGCGGACAAGGCGGGCCATCTCTGTCTGGCAGCGCTCGCGCAGCGACTGGAGGCGTGCGCGCAGGCGGATGAGCGCCATGCCGTCCTCGTTCGCTCTCCCGCCGGCAACCTTCGGGAACAGCTCGGCAAGCTCCGCATAGAGGTGCCTGATCCGGGCCGAAGCGCAGGGATGCTCGAGGAAAGGCGCAACGACGCGCTCCAGCTCGGCAAGCTGGTCTGCCGTCTGCTTCCAGGGGTCTTCCTTGTCCATAGGCATGTCCTTCCAGCGCGGGCCAGGCCCACGGGCCAGGCCTCAGGGCATCATAGGCCGGACGGCGGGAAAAACCAACGGGGCTGCGCGGGCTTCCCCGGGGGCGGGACGCCGCGCTGGCAACGCCAGAAGGGGATGCCTTGCCCGCCCATCTGCCATGTCCGCCAAGATGCCCGACGGTATGCCGGGCACAGCAGCAATCAGGACGAAGTCCCGAGCGAAGCCCGGGACTGCGTCCAGAGCCTTCTCAGTCGTTGCTGTCGGGATGGACGCCCAGGAAGTTTTCGAAGCTGCGTATCGTTGCCAGATAGGGGCTGAAGTCCCCTATCCTGTGGCTTGTGCGGGTCACCGTGCAGTCGGGGAAGATCGCGCGCACCAGCTCCGCATTGCCCTGCAGGAGCTCGTCGGTTTCGGACACGTAGACCTGGACCGGGACGTTGTTCCCTGGATCGGCAACGCGTTCCGGATAGGAGTCCAGCATGCCCTCGGTGAAGTCGTAGGCCTTCTGGGTCACGAAGTTGACGTTCCTGCCGAGGAACTGCCTGAGCTGCCTGCGGGGCTCCACGACGGGGTTGAAGGCAACGCAGGGCGTGAGCATGGCCTGCGACAGCATGAGGGCGTAGAAGCCGCCCATGGAGGTGCCGACAAGCACGTCGAAGCCGTCGCCGTGCGTGTTCACCTGCTGCTTCAGGCTCTCGAAGTTGTCGGCAAACATGCCGTCGGAGCTGTACTCCAGAGGATGGACCTCGACGCCGAGCTGGCGCGCCAGCAGCCTTCCCGAGGAGCTTCCGGCACCCGAATTGAATCCATGGACATAGAATATCATCGCAACGCTCCTTCTCGCTTCACGACTGGCCGCACCCGGCGCGGGACGGCATCCGTGCGACATCTGGGACAGGGAGCCAGCAGGCCACGACGCCTTGCGGAAAGGCTGCTGGAACTGCGTCCTTGCAAAGCAGACGCATCCTGCTCCAAAGGCACCCCGCCGGACAGGCCGCCACCGGGGAATAGGCCGACTGTGCCTGCCTTGGATCGGCTTGTCAACGAAGCTGGCGCTGGCAGAATTGCCCCAGCTTTGCATCAAGATGCTCGACAGCGACATGCCCCAGGCATGCCGTCGACTTGACGAGCAAGGGGGAGAAGGCGTCCATGCATGTCTGGGCTGGCGCCTCGCGCCTGCCGGGTCCTCCATAACGTTCCCGAAGGCTGGCAGAAGGGGCCCTGGAGCCCGCTGGCGACGCCCTGGTCCTGCATTTGCCTCTCAAGGGAAAAGGCTATACAGTTCAGCCTCTTCTCGAAACAAGGGACGCTCCCGCCCTGGGGCATGAGAGCGCCTGCAACCCCGGCCTTCCGGCCCTGCGCCGGAGCCCCGGCCCCCAACAGAGGATCCGACCGACATGCTCAACAAAACGCGCCTTCTCACCCCCGGCCCCACCCCCCTGCCCGAACGCGTCCGCCTAGCCCTGGCCAAGGACATGATCCACCACCGCAAGGGCGAGTTCCACAAGATCATGAACCACACCCAGGAGCAGCTGAAGCTGCTCTTCGGCACGACCCAGCCCGTGCTGACGCTTTCCTGCTCCGGTTCCGGCTCCATGACCGCCACCGTCTACAGCCTCTTCAACCCCGGCGACACGGTCATCGTGGTCAATGCCGGCAAGTTCGGCGAGCGCTGGGGCGAGATCGCCAAGATGCGCGGCCTCAAGGTCGCCGAGATCAAGAAGGAATGGGGCACCGCCGTCTCCGCCGAGGAAGTGGCCCATGCCATCCAGGAGAACAAAGACGCCAAGGCCGTGCTCGTGCAGATGTCCGAGACCTCCACGGGCGTTCTGCATCCCATCGAAGCCATCGCGGCCGTCACCCGCGCCACCGACACCCTGCTCGTGGTCGACGGCATCTCGGGCGTGGGCATCTCCCCCTGCCCCATGGACAAGTGGGGCGTGGACTGCCTGCTCACCGGCTCCCAGAAGGGCCTCATGCTGCCCCCCGGCCTCGCCCTCCTCGCCCTCTCCGAGCGCGCCTGGAAGATCTGCGAGAACGTCAAGCCCGGCTGCTTCTACTTCGACCTGCCGGCTGAGCGCAAAAAGATACTCGGCAAGTCCGAGACCCACTTCACCACGCCCGTGAACCTCATCGTCGGCCTCGAGGAAAGCCTCGGCATGCTCCTCGAGAGCGGCCTTGAGACCGTGTACCGCAAGCAGTGGGCCCTCACCCAGTTCTGCCGGCGCTGCGCCGACGCCATGGGCCTCAAGCTCCTCGCCCCCGACAACTACACCTGGGGCATCACCAGCATCCTGCTCCCCGAAGGCGTGGACGGCGTCCAGGTGGTCAAGGACTGCGCCGAGCAGTACGGCATCTACCTCGCCGGCGGCCAGGACCAGCTCAAGGGCCGCATCGTGCGCGTGGGCCACATGGGCTGGGTGGACTGGGGCGACGTGGCGACCGCCATGTACGCCCTGAACCAGTGCGTCATCGCCCGCGGCGGCTTCTCCGGCTGCCACGACTTCCTCGAGCAGGGCCTGGCGACTTACAGAAAGGCCCTCCAGGGCAAGCCCGGCGAGCCCGTCGACGAGGTGCACGACTAGCCGGAAGGCTTTCTCCAGATCCGTCATAGACGTTGACGCCCTCGCACGAGCCACAGGCCTTGCGGGGGCGTTTTCATCTTATACTGTCAAAATTAACGATATATTGCATTGCAGTATAAAACAATACTTCACACTTATCATTGATTATTATCTAAAGATTGATTCTGTTATACCCTGTTACTTCGTCAGCTCTCGCTCAATGCTCATCCTTGAGAGATAAATCCACCTGGAAGAAGGAGAGGAGATCCTTCGGCAGTCCGCGGCACTCCTGCCCGAGTCTGGCGCCTTGGTCCGCATCGGTCTCGGCGACTGCGACGTTGCCGTTCCGATCCTCCTTCTCCTCGAAAGCATCCTTGGAAAAGTCCGGACAGCCGAGCAGGATCTCCTGCTTCTGGGCTCTGGCGAGCACTGTCTCGTACTGGAAGGTGTCGTAGTCGTGCGCCAGGAAGGGCACACCCGAGGCGATGACGCGCTCCGTTCCCGTGCTCCGCAAGGCAAGGGAGCCGACCCTGTCCACGCGGCCTGTGCGCTGCTCGAGCAGAGCGG